>ERZ777305.1259-NODE-1259-length-31971-cov-3.134635_pt1 | contig 31971 bp, 27 predicted proteins | sample MGYA00374965_ERZ777305 | MGnify/ENA primary metagenome ERZ777305 (study PRJEB29328, sample SAMD00013331) | mouse gut metagenome | study: EMG produced TPA metagenomics assembly of the Metagenome analysis of fecal microbiota from mouse which was promoted... | reverse complement strand
AAATCTCCCTACGGCGAAAAGGAAGTCCGCGCTTTGATAAACTACAAGGAAGTGGACGAGCCCAGCGATATCTACACCCAAGCTGTATATATAAACTGGATAGACAGTATCCTTACCAAGCCCGTCGCCCCGGATTTGGGTGAAGAGAACGATGCCGTATACGGTACCGATCCGGTGGAAATAGTAAACGATTGGGTGACCATTGCAGAAGACGGTTATCTGACCCTCCGCTTCAGAACCCGACGAGGAGACTATCACACCAAGCACTTTGTCAATCTGCTGCTGAGCCAGAATCCGGAAAACCCGTATGAAGCAGAGTTCCGCCACAATGCCAAGGGTGATATTTACGGCAAGTATGCGGACGGACTGGTTGCTTTCAAGCTGGATGCACTGCCCGATACAGAAGGCAAGACCGTTAAATTGAAACTGAAGTGGAAATCATACAGCGGCGAAAAGTCTGTGGAATTCGACTATTGTACCCGGAAATCCGTAACGCCCGAGAGTCCGGCTGTCACTTCCGTAAGAAATAGCCTAAACTTGCAATAACTTCATTCAAAGTATGCCTGCCCGCTCAAGGCCATTGCCTGGCAAGGCAGGCATACGAGTAAAAAAAGAGCAGGACACGTTGGCCGAAAGCCTTGAAACTGCAAAATATAGGTTCATTCAATAAAAAAAGCACTATAAATATTTGCTATTTTAAAATAAAGCCGTACATTTGCACCCGCAATTCGGGATGTAGCTCAGCCCGGTAGAGTACGCGTCTGGGGGGCGTGTGGTCGCAAGTTCGAATCTTGTCATCCCGACTACCGATAAAGCATTGATAATCGAAAGATTATCGATGCTTTTTGCTTTTAATGGCAATACCCTGTTTACCTTAGTTTAATGGTCGAAATTAAACCAGCAATTAAACCAAGAATTAAACCAAATTCTTATGGATGCTATAATTTCGGTTATCTGCTACAAAAGTAAAACCTTAGCAAATGGAGAACATCCTTTAATGCTAAGAATTGCACAAAATGGAAAAAGCACATATAAAAGCCTTAAAATTTCCGTTGCTGCAAAGCATTGGGATTTTGATAAGAATGTGCCCAAACCAAACAATCCACATAAAGACTTAATTCAAAAAATCATTCTAAAAACAAAATTAGATTACCAACAACGGATTTTAGAAAAGAAAGCCAACAAAGAAGAATTTACGGCTTCTTCATTGATAAATGAACAGAAAGAAATAACAAAGACGCAAACAGTGGAAGAGTTCTATCTATTCATTATTGAAGAACTGAAACAAAAAGGGCAAATCGGGACAAGTTATGCTTACCTAAATTCTTATAATACGCTTAGGAACTTCAATAAAGGTAAGAAGCTGAATTACACTTTCAGTCATATTGATGTGTCTTTTTGCAAAAAGTACGAAGATTGGATGCGCAGTAAAGGCAACAAAGATACCACACTTAGTTATCAGTTCCGTACTTTGCGTGCTGCATACAATCGTGCCATTGATGCAAAAATAGTATGCAGAGAAAAGAACCCTTTCATTGAATACAAATTAAGCCATCTCAATACGAAAACCATGAAAAGAGCATTATCTAAAGCGGACATTCTAAAAATCATCAATGCTGACTGCAACGGTCAAAGTAACCTTCGGAAACTGACACATGACATATTTACTTTCTCTTATCTATGCGGAGGAATATCTTTTGTGGATATAGCTAATCTGACACCTAACAATATTATAGAGAATAGACTTATATACCAAAGGCAAAAGACACATGGCAGCATCAATCTTGTCTTATCCGAACAAGCCAAGCAGATAATATATCAATATTCAGACTACCAACAAGAAGCAGAATATTTATTTCCTATTCTACATTGCAAACGTCATATAACACCCATGCAAAAAAGTAATCGGGTACATAAAATCTGCCATCAAGTCAATACAGAACTTAGAGTATTCGCACAAGAGTTAGGAATAACAGCCGAAGTAACGACATACGTTGCCCGACATTCATTCGCAACGATTCTAAAGAAATCGGGAGTGAACATAGGCATCATATCGCAAGCATTGGGACACCAAGACATAAAAACCACGCAGATATATTTAAGTAAATTCGATAATGAGCAAGTGGATGAAGCCATGAAGAACCTACTATAACAAAAAGAAGTCTGTAATCCGGCAAAGATTGCAGACTTTTCTTTTATTTTGCAGTATAACTAATATGAATGTACAATGTATCAAATAGAAGAACTGCCCGATTTAAAAGTGGCTTGGCATGAAAGCTACAAATGTCTAAATGAACCACTTTTAGAATATGTGTGGGAAGTAGCCAACCACTTCCTGCCCGATTATGCGGAAACAGATACGGGAATGATACCCGTAGAATCTTCCGCGCCTGCCATATTCGCCAACAGATATGCGGAAAGAAACTTGTCCGTTGAAGAAAGATACGAGAGAAACAAAGAAATGAAAACTTTCAAAGGAACTTTGGAAGAATACAAAAAACGAGAATACAGAAAGCTGGATGATTCTTTCAAAGAGAAGTTCCTGACTAATGAAGATTTACAGAATACCATTGAAGCGTATAAGTTGGACGTTAGCAAGTTTTGGTATCTACTTCTGTTCGTATATGACTTTATAGAGGATATTGGCACAAACGCACCTGCATTAAATAAGTCCGTATTGGAGGACTTTAGTTATTTTCATGCCAATCTGTTGGAAGCTACAAGTATCACCCTAAAGAAGAACAACAAGAAAAGCTATGTTGTTGAAAGGGAGGACACAATCAGAATCATTCAAGCAGCCTTGCAGCATTTTGTCAATACATACAGTGATATTATACATAGTGAACAAGATAGAGAATCCATGATTAAACAATTAAAGGACATAGGTTTAGAGGGCTTTATCGGAAATGACTTATCGTCAAAAATCAGCTTTACGGACAAGTCCAGTCTTGACATATCTTATAAGAAGTGGAAGTTTACGGATATGTTTCTTTTCTTCATTGAAAGAAGAAAGGCTACCACCATACCCAATAAAAGGGTAAAGGTATCTAAAGACAAGATGATGCTTGTTTCAAGGCTTATCTATACAGTGGGCTATGATGGCAAGAGATATAATGAAGAATACGATTCGGAGGGCAACAAGAACAGAATGTTATCCAATCTCCTTAGAAGATACAAGAACGAGAAATTTCCGTCTGTTATAGCTAATAACTACATGGTAGTTTCATAAACGACATACATAAAACAATAGCAAAAATGCGTACTGAAAGGCTTATTCTTTTCGGTACGCATTTTTTTTGCGTACTGGAATGGGCACGTTTTCTACACACATGGGCATTCGGTAAATTACTTTGTTAGTGCGTGTTTTCACCCTAATTTTGCTAATAGAAAGGGGGGCGAACAAGCAAGTGCGCATAGCTCCAGTAGCCACCTAATGAATTAGTAATTAATGTATTAACAAATTAAAATTGAATTTTATGAAAGCTATTAATTTTGTAATTAATGAGGTAGACAACGTAGTAGAGAACACTAAAGTAAGTGCAGCATTCGTGCAGGAACTGAAAGAAGCATTCCTTATGTTTCCCGTCAGAACAGATATGCGTTTCAAACAATCCTCAAAAGGTGAACTGATTATATCGGTTACGGTTGTTTACGCTACCGGCATGACACAGCATTTTGAAGGTGCAGGAGATGCAGACCTTATTTCGGCAATACATTTCGGCATGGCTAAAATAATAAACGGTTTGCACGACTACAAAGCAGAGGAACATGAGGTCGAAATTGCCCAAGAGGGTGAAAACTTGGTAATGGAACTGTTCAAGCAGTACATGAACTCCACTATGAGGGGCTATATTGAAGCTGACTGGTACAACAACGGTGGTGAGCGTTACCGTTGCGTGAGATTCTCTTCCACATTCAACGGGAATGTGAAGTTCTGTATGAAAGCAACGGATGAAGTGAACAGTCTTATCCGCGAAGCCTGCAAGCCCGAATGGATGAAGAAATCAGAAGCGGAAACCGAACAGCAAGTTCCCGAACAGAATGAAGTAGCCTAAACAGTCAGCTTGGAAGAAAGTCGAGGGAACAACCTCTCTCGGCTTTCTTTTTAATCGGAACAGAGAAAATGAAACAGATACAGTTTGCCCAAACATATAACAATGAAGCAGCACACAGACAAGTGAAGCTACTGATGAAGCAGCACAAACAGCTTTATATCCAAGTGAACGGTGAAGCATGGATAAGCAGTCAAGGAGTAACGGGTATAAGATACCAACTCAACGCACAAGGCTGGCAGTGGATTCTTAACTACCTGCAAACGGGAGATTATGAGGATTTTGGAGTATTCCCGTCCAGACTATCCAAGCTATGCAGCGAGTTCCAAGAGGATGTGGTAAAAGGACTGATAGAACAGAAATACAATATTGCAAGAATCCCTTTTCTACGGGAAACCGAAGCCTATATAAAACTCAGGGGGCTGTTCCGTTTCGGAAAACTCTTTTTCAGCATAAGGAGAAGCGATGAATTTATAGATTATCTAAACAGCAAAGGATTATGATTACTCTAAATAAAGGTCAATACCTATCTGACGTAATGAATGAGATTCCGTCAAACTGCATACTTTCCAAAAGAATACCCGGCTGTGGTGCTACCACTTTGGAACTTGAAACCCAAAGGAATTCCATTATCGTAGTTCCCAATGTGCCCGTTATCAAAAGCAAGTGCGGCAAATACAGCAATCTGTTAGGCGTTTATGAAGATGTCACAACAGATAAGATTCGCAATTATCTGACTAATAACAGACTACATAAGATAATGACCACTCCCGAAAGTTTCGGTAAGGTAAAAACAGCTTGCAGCAGCATTGACATTTATAATCATTTCTTCCTGTTGATGGATGAATGCCACCAATTAATCAAGGATGTGGATTACAGAACAGACATAGTGCTGCCCATGAATGACTTTTTCCGCTTCAAAGGCAAGGCACTTGTTTCCGCCACTCCTATCGGATTCAGTGACCCAAGATTTAAAGAGTTTGAAACAGTGGAAGTAAGTGCCGATTATGACTATAGACAAGAAATTACGGCTACACATACTTATAATATCAACAAGGCAATAAGTGAATATTTAGAAAAGCACAAGGAGGGAACTGTCTGTTTTTTCGTCAATTCTGTGGTAATGATTTACTCCATAATGAAACAGTTTGACATATTGGAGGATTCTACCGTTTACTGTGCGCCAAAAAGCCGTCTGAAACTGAAAAATGAATACTCATTTGATAATGCTTATAATGATTGGAACGCAGACACCATGAAGAAATACAACTTCTTCACTGGCAGATTCTTTACGGCATTCGACTTGGACTTGCCTTATCAGCCCGATTTGGTAATGGTTACAGACCCTTATATTTCCGAATATACCATACTTGACATAGATACGGACTGCATACAGATTTGCGGAAGATTCCGTAATGGTATAAAATCGGCAACACATATCTATCGGGTGAATCCCGAAATGGTAATTCAATCCAAAGAGCAAATAGAAAAGCATATTTCAGAACAAGAATTTGCCTACAACTTAATTCAGACATTATATAATAGTGCTGATTACAAAGAATACAGAAATGCTTTCGGTGAGATTCTTGAAACTGCACCGTTCCGCAAATACCTATATCCCGATTTTACAAAGAACTGGTTTGCCATAGACAATGAGATTAATTCCGTATTGGTGAACAACAGATACCAATCAAGACAAGAAATAATGAATTGGTACAATGACTGCCATTTCTTCAATCCCACATTTGAGAATTGCGAATATAATGAGAATGACGAGAAATTAAAGATTATCAAGGCTGCACGCTCGGTAAAGGACAAGCGCAGAAAAATAGTACAGCAACTTGGTGAAATGGAAACTCCCTATTCGGAATATGCCTTAGACTATATCAATGATATGCGGAAGATTGACCCGTTCATTGTGGAAGCATTTGAAACTTTAGGTAAAGAGAGAATAGAAGAACTTAATTATATTGATAGGAAAATCAGAGAGGAAATGATTCTCACACAGCGTAAAGGAAATAAGGTTATCAAACTGATTAAGAATATATTCAAGGTTGGCAATAGATATTCCAATGAGAAAATAGTTAATGAATTAACGAGAATATTCGAGATGTTGAATATTCACCCCGAAGAAGATATAGAACCTAAACTTATCAGTCTCTATTACCAAGCTATCCCTTGTTGGGTTGGTAAAAAGAGAGGTTATCAATTAATTAGTGAGATAGTCTGACTATTACCAACAAAACTTGAAAATCTTGTCTTTCTATACCCGATACAGAAATTGAAAGAAATGTTGGTAACTACCTTAATAACTAATGAAACAGAGTAATTTTCGTACTAACTAATAATATACAGTCGCAGGAAATTCTTGCGGCTTTTATTTTGGCGCAGAACCACAGCCCCACATTTTCCCCGATTCCGATTTTCCGAATATTTCCACGTTAGGAAGAGTTATATAGCACATACTTTATAATATGCCACATACGGCTAATGACATTAAAAAGACTATCTGACTAAAGAATCACCTATATTCAGTTTAGCTAAAAGTCAAGGAAACAGGTATATAGGGTGCTTCATATAAGAATCCCCCTCCCTATTCGGTCAGTAACCTTAAATATATAAGAGTGCCTGCCTTGCGTGCCCACAACCTCCAATAGTCCCCCTCTGTATATTGATATAAAAAAGAATTATTAATCATTTAAACTTTTATCAATATGAATAATTTAGTTATCATGCCAACAGAGAACAAAGAGAGAATGAATTTAGGTGAGTTTGCAGAAGAAGCAACCATTATTGAAGAAACTGCAACACCTAAAAGGGTAAATCATTTCATTGAGGCAAACACCCAAGAAGCCACCTTACAACATTTGAGAAATGACTGCATTACTCCCGTTTTTGCCAAAGACAATGAGCTTACAGTAAACCATGCTGCATTTATTGAAACAGTTTGGGAAGCTGCAAACTCTTACTACAATGGTGAGACTATTGGAACGCCCGATATTCGTGTCTCTCACGTTATTAAGGGTCGCATTCCGGAAGCGATACATAAGCCAGCCAATCAGTTGTTAGAATCTGACAAAACTATCTATTATGAGAGGGCAGCTTTCAGTATTGACATTCCTACAATCTATGAAACGGTTGAGGGTAACAAGTTGAACCTTTCAATAGTAGGGGTTAGAGCCTATAATCAAATGAATCTGTATTCAAAGAAAGTTCCAGAACTATTTAGGTTGGCTATTGGCTTTAAGAACCAAGTTTGTTGCAATATGTGCATCTTTACAGACGGTTACAAGGATGATTTAAGAGTGAGCAATACAAGTGAACTTTACCGTTCTGCCTTGGAACTGTTCAACAACTACAATCCTGCCAAACATCTGCATTTGATGCAACAGTTGGGCAATACTTCAATGAGTGAACACCAATTTGCACAAATATTGGGTAAAATGAGACTTTATCAATGTTTACCTAATGGCTACCAAAAGAGACTGCCAAGAATGTTATTAACTGACACACAAATAAACAGTGTTGCAAAAGCCTACATTAATGATGAGAACTTTGGCAGCTTTGGAAATGACTTGAATATGTGGAAGTTCTACAACCTATTAACGGGTGCAAATAAGAGTAGCTATATTGATTCATTCTTAGACCGCTCTTTAAATGCTACTGAAATGGCAGTTGGAATTAATGCAGCCTTGCATGGGGATGAGCATTACAAATGGTTTATTGACTAACTAATGAGAGGACATCTATTCATTTAGGTGTCCTTTCTTTTTTAATAACTTAAAAATACTACAGAATGAATGATAATGGAAAACTAGTGCTATGGGGCATACTAGTAATATTGCTACTAATAATAATTGGTGTTATCAATCCTTTTTTATTGATACTGATTTTATCTATCTTTATTTATGTGCAATCTTAGTTACACTTTCTAATAGAAGTGAAAGCAATTTGAGAATCAGACTATTACAAAATGATTTCCGAATTTACTTTCACTTTTATAGTTAAACCTACAAAATTGAAACAACATGAGTTTGAAGAACAGTTATACAACAAGTGACTGCCTACAGTGGGACAGTGCCACAAATTTAGTGAGAAAGTTATATCGAGATAAGAACTATAGGATAAGCCTGCTTGTTGGGTGCGGCATATTTTTTGGTTTACGCATCTCTGACCTATTGCAACTTACTTGGGAAATGCTTCTGAATAAGGATGCAAAGTTTACCATTACCGAAAAGAAAACCAGCAAACGTAGGGAAGTGAGAATTAATAAGGAGTTTCAGAAGCATATCAAAGACTGTTATACAGCTTTGGATATTCAGAACTTGAATGAGTTCTGTTTTTTATCGGGGAAAGGTAAGAACAAGGTCTATTCTATTCAATGGATAAACATTGTGCTTAAAGAGCTGAAAAGCAAGTATAATTTAAAGATAGACCACTTTTCTACCCACTCACTTAGGAAGACTTTTAGCAGAAAAGTGTTTGAATCCTCTGAAAATGCTGAATTGGCTTTAGTTAAACTGATGGAATTATTTAATCATTCAAGTGTAACCATAACTAAAAGATACTTGGGACTAAGACAAGAAGAACTGTTAAATACTTATGATTGTTTGAGTTTCTAATCAGTGGGACAAAGTTTGAAATTTCTGTTGTTATCATACCATTTTCAGAAATAAAGAATTTTGTCCCGTTCTCTAATATACAGTAACTTTCAAAAAATGTAATGTAAGAGAAACTGTAAATAATGGATATATATAAATCTGATAGGACATACTTCCAAGCAAAACAGATTGCGATAACGAAGTTAATTCCGCACTGGCGTAAGCGTAAGAAAATTATCTTTAAAAAAAGGCATGATACGGCTTGTAGCTTATAGTATATGCAATTTTGGAGCAAATTTATCCTCACATATATCGCTATAATTGCAAATGAATCATTAATTTTGTGGGCTAATTAACTAAAAACGCAATAGATATGGAAGATACATTCTCTTTAGGTAACGTATTATTACACGGTGAGTTCCCAAGCAAAGGCAAAGAAAACAGTCTTACGGGAGAAATGGCAGAGTTGTTTATCTCAAAGATTTTCGGGGTTACAGTCCTCAAATTGAAATATGAAGATGTCTTATATCCAGTTCTAACCACAGATGACTGTGATATTTATAGGGCACAAACCATAAAAGGAGATAAATATTTTAAGAATGAAGACCTTGATGAATTGATACAAGCCATTAAAAAGGTAAAGTAGTAAACAGATTTTTAAAGAGTTCGCAGTATTTGCGGACTCTTTTTTTATGTCTGCTATGAAGATTAGATACTTCTTTCATTAGTTAGTTAGACTGTAAACCTATATGCCTTATTAATATATAATAGAACTGCATTTTTTAATCCGCAGAATCTATGGGTACTTTTTTCGGGAAGAAATCTTCTTATAGTCCCCGTTCAAAAAAAGTACCTGCTTATGCAATTACAAAGAAAAGAAGCTGATACTATCTAATTACTTACTACAGATATGTTTTGGAACACTTAGAACTGCATTTATCAGCGTTTTATCTTTAGCTATTCAAAACCTTTCGCTAACTTTGCAGCAATTTCAGAGGTCTTAATGCGTTATGACACTGAAAGGACATATTTAACGAAAGGTGTTATTGAGATTATCTTCTTAGATTAAACTTCGCAAATTTAATTTTAGCATGAAGATGATAGCAATAGCACCCACACATTTGATATATACTCATCTCTTAGGTGAATTATATACCTTTTGGTGTGGGGCTATTGTTTTATCCATGCTAAAGGTATTGCGAAGACCTAATCTAAGGATAAAACAGATATAGTTCCCACACCTTATTTTTTATCCGCTTTCTTCGGGGAATTAGAAAGCATAAAATTAAATATATGTTTGCAATTCTTTTCAATATCGTATGCAACATTATTGCGTTCAAAATCCACTGGGCTTTAGGACTACTCTCTTTAGGATTATGGATAAGAAAAAAAGAGTAATCCAATTAGTTACTACAATTATCTACTTTATTAACAACTAAAAAATCTAGCAAAGATGAAAACCTTTAGATTAATCAGAACGGTATTATTTACTGTTGTTATGTGTTTCCATATTATAGCTTGTGGTAGTGATAATGAATCGGATATAATTCCCGATGAAAAACCAACGATTACAATAGACTCGGATATTATTACCAATGGAATATCCTTTGCAGCAGAGGGTGAGGAAAAATTTATTAGTTTTGTGACTAATACAGATTGGATATTGAATATCGCAAATACTACTGGTGGTTCAACATGGTGCACCGCATCAATAAAGAAAGGAAATAAAGGGGAGGCTTCTATTAAGTTTACCACTACGGAAAATACTGATTATGACGACCGTAGTGTAGCTGTAACCATTAAAGCAGGAACAACAAGCAAGACCTTTACTATTACTCAAAAATGTAAAGAAGCAATACTTATTACTACAAATAAATTTGAAGTCGGTCAAAAAGGCAGTTCTATAGAAATAGAGGTAAAAACAAACGTCAAATATCAAATGGAAGTGTCTGATGCTGCAAAAGAATGGATTACACAGAAAAATACACGTTCCTTAACTGCTCATACTTATGTTTTTAATGTGGCAGCTAATGAAGAATACGAGAAACGGGAAGGAGATATTTATTTCAAAAGTGGTGACAAAATAGAGACTGTCAAAGTTTATCAGTCAGGTGGTGCTGTAATAATGCTAACGAAAAATGAATATGCGGTAAGCGACAAGGGCGAAACGATTATTGTGGATATTAACAGTAATTTTGAATATAAAGTAAAAATGCCCGAAGTGGATTGGATATATAATGAAGCAGCCACTGCAAGAGGAACTTCCAGTCATAGATTAAAATATATCATTAGTCCTAATACAGCTTATGAAAGTCGTTCCGCACAAATTATCTATTATGATAAAAGTAATATTAAAAATGCTGATACTTTAACGATTATTCAAGCTCAAAAGGATGCCATTATCATTTCAAAGAAAGAATATGAAGTAAGTGCTAAGGGAGAAACCATTGAAGTTGAACTTGCAAGCAATATTGATTATACCATTACTATTGATAAGAATAATGAGGAATGGCTTTCACAAATAGAAAACAAAACAACAAGGGCTTTAACAAACGACAAGCTTTATTTTAAGATTGCAGCCAACATTTCTGATAAAGAGCGTATTGGTAAAATAGTAATTTCTGATAGAAAAGGAATTAGCGAAACAATTACCATATCACAAGAGAAACCTTTGTTTGAGTTTATTTCAGACAAAATAATTAATGTATCTTACAAAGAAGAAACTATTGAAGTACAATTTAATACCAATATTGACTATGTGATACATATCGCTGATGATGGTAAAAGTTGGATAGAGAAAACCAAAGATGATATTGAAAAACTAATTCACAAAGTATATTTTAGAATTGCAGAAAATAAAGAAACAGATAGTAGAAGTTCAAGAATAATTTTTACAGCTAATTCTGTTGACTATGTTGTTGAAATCAAACAAGAAGGAGTGTTTAATGGAGTGGTTGAGGTAAAACAAGCAGGAGCTCTGTCAACTCTATTAGCAGAAAAAGGCGACACAATAACCACCTTAAAAATTATCGGTGATTTAAATGGTACAGACATAGCATTTTTAAGATATATGACTGGTGGCAATTCTACACTTGCTAAAAAAGGAAAGTTGCAATATTTAGATTTACTCGATGCGAATATAGTTAGTGGTGGGGAACCCTATTATTCAATATATCATTCTGCGGGTCATGCTTCATCAATCGAATATTTTTATACAAAAAATAATGAGTTGTACGATTACAGCTTTTGCAACTGTTCTTCGCTCATTTCTATAAAACTTCCAAAAAGCTTGACAAAAATCGGCATGAATGCCTTTCGTTATTGCAAATTAGAATCAATTACAGTACCCAGTAATGTAGTATGCTATAACGGAGGTTTTATATTTGAGGAGTGTAATATAAAAGATGTACACATTACAGACCTTTCCTTATGGAATGAATCTTTGAACTTTTCGTTTCCATCTGATGGTTGGAATTTATATATTAATGGCAAGCTTGCGACACAAATTACTATTCCAAACGGCACAACACAAATCAGAGCTTCAGCATTCAAGGATTGCATAAGTTTAACTAATGTAATACTTCCCAATAGTGTAACTTCTATTGAGGACAACTCTTTTTCCAGATGTACGAAATTGGAAGAAATAAATATTCCCGATAATGTGGCTACAATTGGCTACAGAGCCTTTATGGGATGTGCAAAATTAACAAGTATTAATATTCCTAATGGTACAAAAAGCATTGATAGTTATGCTTTTTATAATTGTTCGGAATTGGAAAAGGTTAACATTACCAATGGAGTTACAAGCATTGGAGACAGGGCTTTTCAAGAATGCAGGAAAATACAAGAAATTGTAATTCCGAACTCTGTAAACACAATTGGAGAATATGCTTTTGCCCAATGCGCCAATCTTACTTCCATTGTTATAGGGAATGGACTCAAACTTATTCCGAAAGGTCTATGCTATAGATGTGGCAATCTTGTGGATGTCACAATAGGAAGTAATGTTAAATACTTTGATACTGGGGCTTTCAAAACAACCCCCACTTCAAATACAATTAAAAAACTCCATACATTAATTAAAACACCGGAGATGAATTGCCCACCTTTATATCGAGAGGAAGTATTTGGCTATTCAATTCAAAACACCTGCACTTTATATGTACCCAAAGGGTATAAATCAATTTATGAGAAATGTACTTTTTGGAAAGACTTTAAAAATATAATAGAAGAATAGATTAAAGATTATAATATGAACAGATACACATTGCAATTTACCTATAACGGGAAAGATTATTCTTTTGCCTTACAGAATCCACAAGATTTTGATTCAAATTTAAATCAACTTGATGCAACAGTTATTGTGGAAGCAATTATAGAAAAAAAGATTCCATACGTCAAAGGTGAAAAAGTTCACAATTTGTGTTTAGTCAAAAATGAATAGAGATATAAACATTATTTATTAATAAGCAAAAAGCCAACCTACCCATTATAAACAAATGGATAAGTTGGCTTTTTCAGTTCTGAACAAATAACATATTATTAACTTTTTCTCCTTTTGAACTTTATGGAAGGGGTAAGCCCATACGCACTTTCAGGAAAATATGTGCGGAGAAATTTATCACTTGCTAATCTATAAGTGGTAATAGTGTGCGTTTCCATATAATCGGGTATAAGGCATACCCTTGCATCTTTTTTCATTGAATCTTTCATAGCTATAAAATTTTGAGTTTCACATACACAACAGTATTCATGATTGCGGAGAATACCAAGTAATAGGAACAGATTTTCAGCAGGTAGATTTTTAAGAAGATATAGCTTTATATACCCACTACTGATTTCTATACCGCTACTCTATTATATAATGGAAATACAGTATATGAATACTTTTTAAGTAAAGAGAAAGCTACACTATAGCATTATATACCATATCATTAGATAGATAAAAAACTAATAGTCAAAAGCAAAACTATAAGAAATAATCATTGCATAACAGCGCAATATTGACTAACTTTGTGATGCAGTTCAATGCTGCAAAGAGATTATTAATTTATTGTTGAATTATCTTGGTTCATTACTGGATTAAACCATAAATTAAACTATGGTGCAGAAATAAAGCATAAGATATTAATAATCAAGATTATCATAGCTATAATAATAAACGTCTGGGGGGCGTGTGGTCGCAAGTTCGAATCTTGTCATCCCGACTGGTGAGCATTAAGGAGTTAAGTGATAAACTTAGCTCCTTATTTTTTATAGCATTTCTTAATGATAGAACTTGCTGCCATGAATTACTGGAATTCTCGTAAGAAATCTCTATTTTTGCATTTTAAACAAGAAAAATTATGGGAGCAGCTAAATGGATAGGCGGCATCATCGGTTTCATGGCCGGAGGACCGCTGGGAGCCTTGGCAGGTTTTGTATTCGGTTCATTATTCGACACCGATTCAAATGATGCAGGCGGTTATTATAGAGAAGAACCAACGCATGGTACTACCTATGCCGGGCAACGGAACAGTTTTCTCTTCTCCATGCTCGTAATGGCTTCGTACATAATCCGTGCAGACGGGCGCATCATGCATAGTGAAATGGAATTCGTCCGCCGCTTTCTGAGAAGCACGTTCGGCGAGGCTGCCGTGGGCGAGGGAGAACGAATATTGCTCAACCTCTTCGAGCAGCGCAAGCAGATGGACAGACAAAACCCACTGGCATTTAGAAATACCATCCGTGACTGCGGAACGCAGATTGCCGCCAACCTGACATACGAGGAACGCCTGCAACTGCTGGTATTCTTGGTAGAAATTGCCAAAAGCGACGGACACGTCTGCAACGAGGAGATAGAAGCCCTGAAAGAAGTGGCCATATACATGGGACTATCCGTCAAGGAAGTGGAATCCATGCTCAACCTAGGCAGTAACTCACTGAGCGAGGCCTACAAAGTGCTTGAAATTGAGCCCACCGCCACCAATGACGAAGTGCGTGCCGCTTACCGCCGCCTGGCCCTGAAACACCATCCCGACCGGGTGGCAACGCTGGGCGAAGACATCAAGAAAGCCGCAGAAGAGAAGTTCCAAAGTATCAACAATGCCAAGGAACAGATATACAAGGCACGAGGTATGAAATGACGTACCTCGCTCCTTGCATTGCGGACAGAACCACTACGTTTATAAACATTCTATATTAATATCAACCCACACACTTATGAAGAAAACCTTTGCAATCCTCGCACTAGGCCTTACTGCAATTGCCGGACATGCCGCCACGCCGCTCTGGATGCGTGATGTACAAATCTCTCCCGACGGTACGGAAATCGCATTCTGTTACAAAGGAGACATCTACAAGGTGCCCGCCAAAGGTGGAACCGCCACACAGCTTACTACCCAAGAAAGCTACGAATGTATCCCCATATGGTCGCCGGACGGCAAACAGATTGCCTTTGCCAGCGACAGATACGGCAACTTCGACGTATTCGTGATGCCAGCAGACGGCGGAACCGCCCGGCGGCTCACTACCCACTCCACCGGTGAACTTCCTTCTGCATTCACTCCGGATGGAAAGTATATCTTGTTTTCCGCCTCCATCCAAGACCCGGCAAGCAGCGCTCTTTTCCCCACTTCGGCCATGACCGAACTTTACAAAGTACCTGCAACGGGAGGACGTACCGAACAAGTGCTGGGCACCCCTGCCGAAGCAGTCTGCTTCGACAAGGCGGGCCAGCAGTTCCTCTACCAAGACCGCAAGGGATTTGAAGATGAATGGAGAAAGCACCACACCTCCTCCATCACCCGCGACATCTGGCTGTATGATGCAAAGACGGGGGCCCATACCAACCTCACCAACCGTGAAGGTGAAGACCGCAACCCGGTGTTGTCACCCGATGGAAAAACGGTTTACTTTCTGAGTGAGAGAAATGGAGGTTCGTTCAATGTGTATGCCTTTCCACTGGCACAACCCAAAGAGGTGAAGCCCATCACCAGCTTCAAGACACACCCCGTGCGCTTCCTCTCCATGAGTGACGGCGGGACGTTGTGCTATGGTTACGACGGCGAAATCTATACCCAGCAGCCGGATGCCACCCCGAAGAAAGTCGCTATAGAGATTGTGCGCGATGACCAGCCGCAATTCGCCAACCTGCAACCTTCCGACGGAGCCACCTCTGCCACCGTATCCCCGGACGGAAAGCAGATTGCCTTCACACTGCGCGGTGAAGTCTTTGTCACTTCGGCAGACTATGCCACTACCAAGCAGATTACACATACACCGGCACGCGAAGCTGGTCTCTCCTTTGCGCCGGACAACCGCACCCTGGCCTACGCCAGCGAGCGAGGCGGCAACTGGCAACTCTACCTTGCCAAGATAGCCCGCAAGGAAGATCCCAACTTCCCGAACGCCACGCTGATTGAAGAAGAAGTGCTGCTGCCCTCCACCACCGTGGAACGTGCCTATCCGCAATTCTCACCCGACGGCAAAGAGCTCGCTTTCATCGAAGACCGCATCCGGTTGATGGTGCTCAATCTGGAGACGAAGAAGGTGCGCCAGATTACGGACGGCTCCACCTGGTACAGCACCAGCGGAGGATTTGACTATTCATGGTCGCCGGACGGCAAGTGGTTTACACTTGAATTCACCGGCAACAAGCACGACCCCTACTCCGACATCGGCCTGGTCAGCGCGCAGGGAGGCGGAAAAATCACGAACCTCACCAACAGCGGCTACATGAGCGGCTATCCCCGCTTCGCGCTGGACGGCAACGCCATCCTCTTCACCACCGAACGTTATGGCATGCGTGCCCACGCCTCATGGGGTTCGCTAAACGACGCCATGCTCGTCTTCCTCAACCAAGATGCATACGACAAATACTGCCTGAGCAAGGAAGACTACGAACTGCGCAAGGAGTTGGAGAAGGAGCAGAAGAAGTCTGCCGGAAAAGATACCCCCAAAGACGAAAACAAGGATAAAAAGAAGAAAGACGACAAGAAAGACAGCAATACTGACGAAAAAGATGACCAGCCGAAAGACATCGTCGTAGAATTGAAAGGCATCGAAGACCGTGTGGTGCGCCTCACCCCGAATTCTTCCGACATGGGCAGTACCATCATCTCCAAGGATGGCGAAACACTCTACTATCTGGCTGCCTTCGAAGGCGGATACGACCTCTGGAAGATGAACCTGCGCAAGAAAGAGACTCGCCTGCTGCACAAGATGAACGCCGGATGGGCGGACATGCAGCTGGACAAGAACGGCAAAAACCTCTTCCTGCTGGGCAGCCGCAAGATGCAGAAAATGGACACTTCATCCGACGCGCTGACTCCCATCGCCTTCCAGGTAAATGCCAAGATGGACCTGGCTGCGGAGCGCGAATACATGTTCGACCACGTGTACCGCCAGCAGCAGAAGCGGTTCTACAACACCTCGATGCACGGAGTAGACTGGGACAAGATGACCGCCGCCTATCGCCGCTTCCTGCCCCATATCGACAACAATTATGACTTTGCAGAGCTGCTGAGCGAATGGCTGGGCGAGCTGAACGTATCTCACACCGGCGGCCGTTTCTATCCCAAAGGGCAGTCCGAGCCCACTGCCAGCCTGGGACTGTTCTTCGACTGGAACTACACGGGCAAGGGCATGCTCATTGCCGAAGTGGTGGAGAAAGGTCCTTTCGACACTGCCAACACCCGGGTGAAAGCCGGCACGGTCATCGAAAAGATTGACGGTGTGGAAATCACCCCCGACGCGGACTATTACACGCTGCTCAACAACAAAGCACGAAAAAAAACACTTGTTTCTCTCTTTAACCCGCAGACCAAGGAACGCTGGGAAGAAGTCATTATCCCCATCACAAACGGTGCGTTCAGCAATTTACTCTATGCCCGCTGGGTGAAACAGCGTGCGGCAGACGTTGACCGGTGGTCGGGCGGACGCTTGGGCTACGTGCACATCGAGTCCATGGGAGACGACAGTTTCCGTTCCGTCTACTCGGACATCCTGGGAAAATACAACCACTGCGAAGGCATCGTCATAGATACCCGCTTCAACGGCGGCGGACGCCTGCACGAGGATATAGAAATACTTTTCAGCGGACAGAAATACTTCACGCAGGTGGTGCGCGGCCGCGAGGCGTGCGACATGCCCAGCCGCCGCTGGAACAAGCCGTCCATCATGGTAATGTGCGAGGCCAACTACTCCAATGCGCACGGTACGCCGTGGGTATACAGCCATCGGGGTATCGGCAAGCTGGTAGGCATGCCTGTGCCGGGAACCATGACTAGTGTTTCTTGGGAGCGTCTGCAAGACCCGTCGCTCGTATTCGGTATCCCCGTCATTGGCTACCGCCTGCCTGACGGCAGCTATCTGGAGAACTCGCAGCTGAAACCGGACATCAAGGTTGCCAATTCACCCGAGACCATCGTGAAGGGAGAAGACACACAGCTGAAAGTCGCCGTAGAGGAGCTGATGAAGGAACTCAAAAAATAAGTACCGCCCTGCCCCACGCAGGAATACCGGCCATACAGGCCCTATATATAAAAAAGGAGTTAAACCGCAGTTTAGCTCCTTTTTTATATGCCACAAGGAAACAATGCTTTTTTCTATCTCATTTTTTTGCACTACCTTTGCGGCGCAAACCCCTAACTCTTTAACCTATTATGTTTACTGACTTGTTAAACTCCTCTTATTTCGCCCTCTTCCTCATTGTGGCTTTAGGCTTCATGCTGGGAAGGATAAAAATCAAAGGACTCTCGCTCGACGTTTCCGCCGTTATTTTCATCGCCTTGTTGTTCGGACACTTCGGAGTTATCATTCCCAAAGAGCTGGGAAACTTCGGATTGGTACTGTTCATCTTCACCATCGGCATTCAGGCCGGACCCGGATTTTTCGATTCCTTCCGAAGCAAAGGCAAGACGCTCATCATCATCACCATGCTGATTATCTGCTCTGCCGCCCTGACGGCAGTAGGACTGAAATATGCCTTCGACATAGACACTCCCAGTGTCGTGGGACTGATTGCCGGTGCCCTGACCAGTACGCCGGGACTTGCCGTAGCCATCGACAGCACTCATTCCCCACTGGCATCCATCGCTTACGGTATTGCCTATCCTTTCGGCGTTATCGGTGTGATTCTCTTTGTAAAACTGCTGCCCCGTATCATGCGCATCGACCTCGACAAGGAAGCGCGCCGACTGGAGAAGGAACGCCGCAGCCAGTTCCCGGAACTGACGACCTGCCTGTTCCGTGTAACCAACCCTGCCGTCTTTGAGCGAAGCCTGATGCAAATCAATGCGCGTGCCATGACCGGAGCCGTCATCTCACGCCATAAGCACAATGAGCAGATAGCCATACCTACCGCCCAGACCATACTTCACGAAGGCGACTACATACAAGCCGTGGGCAGCGAAGATGCCTTGAACCAGCTTGCCGTCCTTGTAGGCAAACGCGAAGAAGGCGAACTGCCACTTGTTGACATGCAAGAGATTGAATCTCTGTTGCTCACCAAAAAGGATATGATAAACAAACAGTTGGGAGACCTCAACCTGATGAAGAACTTCGGCTGCACCGTCACCCGCATCCGCCGAAGCGGTATTGATTTGTCGCCTTCGCCCGACCTCGCCCTGAAATTCGGCGACAAGCTGATGGTAGTGGGAGAAAAGGACGGCATCAAGGGAGTGGCACGCCTGCTGGGCAATGACACCAAGCAGTTGTCTGATACGGACTTCTTCCCCATCGCATTAGGTATTGTACTGGGGGTACTGTTCGGCAAGCTCAACGTTTCCTTCTCGGACAGTCTGTCATTCTCTCCGGGACTGACGGGAGGCATTCTGATGGTTGCCTTGTTCCTGAGCGCCATCGGAAAGACGGGACCGATTCTATGGTCTATGTCCGGCCCTGCCAACCAATTGCTGCGCCAATTGGGACTGCTGCTCTTCCTGGCCGAAGTGGGAACCTCGGCAGGACGGAATCTGGTAGCCACATTCCAGGAAAGCGGCTGGCTCTTGTTCGGCGTAGGTGCCACCATCACGCTGGTGCCCATGTTGGTAGCAGTATGCGTAGGCTTGTTTGTGTTCAAGATAAACATACTCGACTTGCTGGGTACCATCACCGGTGGCATGACCAGCACACCGGGACTTGCCGCCGCCGACTCCATGACGGACAGCAACATTCCAAGTGTGGCATACGCCACGGTATATCCCATTGCCATGGTGTTCCTCATTCTGTTTATCCAGATTATCGCCTCCGCGGTCTATTGAGAAATGGAAAAGTACCGCAGGAAAGAAGCCATCGCCAGAATGAACGGCCTGGCAGAAGCCAATGTGCCCTTCCTCTTCATCATAGACTATGCACAAGAAGTGTCACACATCGAGCCCCTCGACAAGATAGACGCCTCCACCTGCCTTTTCCGGTTTCGGAAGGCAGGCAACGTGGCAGCATCTGCCACGGCCGATTCCGGAAGCGGCTCATGCCGATATACCTGCCCGATAGAGTGGCAAGTCACTCCACCCGCCCCTGCCGCATACCAGCAATCGTTCGACCTCGTGAAACAAAACCTGCTGGCAGGCAACAGCTACCTGACAAACCTCACCTGCAAAGTACCCGTCACCACCAACCTGACTCTGAAAGAAATATTCCTGCATTCGGAAGCCTTGTACAAACTATGGCTGAAGGACAAATTCGCCTGCTTCTCCCCCGAAATATTTGTCCGCATAGAGGAAGGCAAGATAAAGTCCTTCCCCATGAAAGGCACTATCGACGCTACCCTGCCTGATGCGGAACAGCTTTTGATGCAGGATGCCAAAGAGGCAGCCGAACATGCCACCATCGTAGATTTGATACGCAACGACCTCAGCATGGTTTCGGAGCACGTCGAAGTGACCTCCTACCGATATGTCGGGCACCTGCAAACCAATAAGGGCCCCATTCTCCAGACCAGCTCCGAGATATGCGGGACTCTCCCCGAAGATTATACCGCACATATCGGTGACATCCTCTTCAGCCTGCTTCCAGCCGGTTCCATCACCGGTGCACCCAAGCCCAAAACCATGGAAATCATTGCAGAGGCAGAAGACTACGAACGGGGATTCTATACCGGCATTATGGGGCATTATGCAGACGGGCAACTGGACAGCGCCGTCATGATACGCTTCATCGAGCAAGAAAACGACCGTCTCTACTTCAAGGCAGGAGGTGGCATCACCGCCAAAAGCCGGTGGGAAAGCGAATACAAGGAAGTAATACAGAAAATATATGTGCCGATTTATTGAGACCATACGCATTGACAACGGAAGGGTCTGCAACCTGCCTTATCACAACCGGAGGCTGAACGACACCCGTGCCCACTTCTGGCCGGAAAGCACACCTCTACAACTGTCCGACCATCTCTTTCCCGGCTGCAAGGCAGGCATCGTCAAGGCACGCGTAGTGTATGGTGAGAAAGGTATTGAAGACGCCAGCTATTCCTCCTACGTCATGCGGCACGTGCATTCGCTGGCACTGATACAGGCAGATGACATTGACTACACCTACAAAAGCACCGGACGCGAACCTCTGAACCGCCTTTTCGCACTTCGCGGAGTGTGCGACGACATTCTGATTGTAAAACAAGGGCTACTGACAGATACCTCCATTGCCAACATCGCCTTTTACAACGGCACCCACTGGTACACACCGGCACACCCCCTGCTGAAAGGGACCAAACGGGCAGCCTTACTGGAAGAAGGAATCTTGCAGGAAAAAGACATCAGACCGGAAAACTTATCCTCATTCTCCACTGTCAGACTGTTCAATGCTATGATTGATTGGGGAGAACTGGAACTCCCCGTACGGAACATTATCCCATAGAGCCTCTACTCGTGCATATCGTCGGGATGTATCTCCAAGAAGCTCACCGATATATATTTCGCACCCCGATATAGTCAGCGAAATAATCAGCAATATCAGCTCCAAGCCGAAGATGGATTCTTCATGTACTGTTCCTTCAAAATACACACTAGAGTTGGGCATAAAACAAGGAACGGTTGGTATAGGCCAGCATAAAGAGATATGGCCGAAAACAACAAAGCGAGAGGGGAGCAAATCTATTTCCATAAGAATAATATTTATTATATCTGTCTGTCCCAACATCGGGACTTACCCCCACAAAGGCAAGCGAAAGACTGAAACCACAGAAACAAGTTACCTTTTTTCCATTTCTTAAAGATTTATCCTACTTTTGCAGTGACAATAAAAAAACTTACCACCGTAACTTAACAAATACGACCATGCAATATACCGTTTCCGCTCCTGCCTCGCTGCACGCAACCATACAGCTACCGGCATCCAAAAGCATCAGTAACCGGGCACTCATCCTCCACTCCTTAGCCCATGGCAACATCCTGCCCTGCAATCTGAGCGATTGTGACGACACCATGGTGATGACCCGCGCCCTCGACGGAAATCCCGGACATATAGATATTCTTGCCGCCGGTACCGCCATGCGTTTCCTCACCGCCTACCTCAGCGTAACTCCGGGCACCCGCATCATCACCGGTACGCAACGCATGCAGCAACGTCCCATCCGCATACTGGTAGACGCCCTACGAGAGCTCGGCGCCCGGATCGAATACGTCAGGAACGAGGGTTTTCCCCCCTTGCACATCACCGGAACTGAACTGAAGGGCGAAGAAATATCCCTCGCCGGTAACGTCAGCTCACAATACATATCTGCCCTGCTGATGATTGGTGCCGTCCTCCCCAAAGGCTTGCGCCTGCACTTGACGGGTGACATCATCTCCCGCCCCTACATCAACCTGACCCTGCAACTGATGCGCGACTTCGGCGCCCAGGCCGACTGGACCTCCAAAGATTGCATCACCGTCAGCCCCGGCGGATACACGGATACTCCTTTTACTGTGGAAAGCGATTGGAGCGCCGCATCTTACTGGTATCAGATGATGGCAATAGAAGGAATCAAAAATGAAATATTAGAAATGAAAGGGGAAGATGGAAGTAGCGCGAAAGAAAGTGAAAACAGTGCGAAGGAAAAAACACACCCTGCAGAAATCGAACTGCTCGGACTCTTCGCCCACAGCTATCAAGGCGACAGCCGCGGTGCAGAAGTCTTTGCCCGCCTTGGTGTCCATACCGAATATACAAACCGGGGAGTAAAACTGACCCGGAAGGGCATTCCCGCCGCCCGTCTCGACGAAGACATGGTGGACATCCCCGATCTGGCACAGACCTTTGTCGTCACCTGCTGCCTGATGAACATTCCTTTCCGCTTCACCGGCCTGCAAAGCCTCAAAATAAAGGAGACTGACCGTATCACCGCCCTCATTACGGAACTGCGCAAACTGGGTTACGTTATACGCTCCGAGCAAGACAGCATCTTGTTGTGGGACGGCGAACGTTGCCCGGAAGACGCCGCCCCCGTTATTGCCACCTACGAAGACCACCGCATGGCCATGGCATTTGCCCCAACCTGCCTCGCCCTGCCACACATCCGGATAGACGAGCCGCAAGTAGTCTCCAAATCCTATCCAGCCTACTGGAATGATTTGCAAAAAGCAGGATTCAAAGTGGAATAAACAGCCAGACGACATGCCTTGCACTCTATCTATTCAATCCGAAGCATAATTTTGCCGTGTGCAAAACAATATGTATCTTTGTCCGTTCTATTAATAGAACATGTTTTTCAAGAAAAGGAAGCCCATGTGGATATTGATTATTAGCCTGATTGTACTTGCCCTCGTGGCAGCCACGGCCGGAATTATACGCAACCGGAAACTACAGAAGAAGATAGACCGCGGCGAACTGGACGCCATGCCCGAAGTGCAAGAAGTAAATGCCGAATGCTGCGGACAGCATGAAACCTGCGAACGTGACAGCCTACTGGCAGCCGTCAGCAAGCAAATAGAATATTACGATGATGAAGAACTGGACAAATACATCGGCACCGCTCCCGATGTCTATACTCCCGAGCAGGAAGACGAGTTCCGCGACGTGTTCTATACGATGCAAGACACGGACGTAGCCGGATGGGTGCGCAGCCTGCAACTGCGCGGCATAGCCCTGCCGAACAACATTAAAGATGAAGTGTTCCTCATTATCGGCGAACGCCGTCTCACTCCCCATTCCTAACACTCCACATCTAACTTTTAATTTTTAATTGAATAAATGGAGCTACTGCAATACACCTTTTTCCAACATGCACTCATCGGCAGTCTGCTGGCAAGTATCGCTTGCGGGCTCATAGGCACGTACATCGTCACCCGGAGACTGGTGTTCATCAGCGGTGGATTGACGCATGCCTCCTTCGGCGGGATAGGCATAGGGCTGTATACCGGCATTTCCCCCATTCTGTCGGCAGCCTTGTTTGCAGTCTTGTCCGCTTTCGGTGTAGAGTGGCTCAGCAAACGGAAGGACATGCGGGAAGACTCTGCCATTGCCGTATTCTGGACATTGGGTATGGCACTGGGCATCATGTTCACTTTCCTTTCACCGGGATTCGCCCCCGACTTGTCTGCCTATCTCTTCGGCAACATTCTCACGATTACCTGGAGCGACATTGCTCTATTGGGAGGGCTTGCCGCCCTGCTGGCACTGTTCTTCGCACTATATCTCCATCCTATCATCTACGTAGCTTTCGACCGGGAGTTTGCCCGCTCGCAAGGTATTCCGGTGCAGGTATTCGAATATGTACTGATGATGTTCATTGCGCTTACCATCGTGGCATGCCTGCGCATGGTGGGCATCGTACTGGTCATCTCCCTACTCACTGTTCCCCAGATGACCGCCAACTTGTTCTCGCACCGGTTCCACCGCATCATCTGGCTTTCCATCGGCATCGGTTATCTCAGTTGCCTGGGCGGGCTGATGATTTCTTTCTACTTGAATGTCCCCTCGGGTGCATCCATCATATTCTTTTCCATCATTATCTATGCCATTTGCAAGACAGGAAAAAGTTTTTGGCTATATTTGCAACGCTAAAGAAATCTATAAACACAATGGAAATCAAAATTCAGTCATTAGACCAGATTCACGAAGCCGCCCGCCAGTTCATCGCTGAAATGGGTGACAATACAGTCTTCGCCCTCTATGGAAAAATGGGGGCGGGCAAGACGACTTTCATCAAAGCCGTTTGCGAGGAGTTAGGCGTTTCCGACGTCATAACCTCCCCCACCTTCGCCATTGTCAACGAATACCGTTCCGACACTGCCGGTGAACTGATTTACCATTTTGACTTCTACCGCATCAAGAAGCTGGAAGAAGTGTATGACATGGGGTATGAAGATTACTTCTACAGCGGTGCCCTCTGCTTCATAGAATGGCCGGAGCTGGTAGAGGAACTTCTGCCGGGCAAGACTATCAAAGTGACCATAGAGGAAATAGAAAACGGAGAGCGGAAAGTCACCCTGGAAAACTTTGAATAACCCTCCCCCCTTTAATTTTTAATTTTTAATTGTCAATTCCCATGAGCCAATACATCGTTCAAGGAATTTTTGCCGTCGCGGGCATCATCGCCTTGCTGGCAGCCATATTGAACTGGAACTGGTTCTTTACTGCCCGAAACACCCAATTTATCGTGCAAAATGTAGGGCGGCGGCAAGCCCGTTGGTTCTACGGTGTATTGGGTGTCATCCTCATCGGAACGTCCATCTTCTTTTTTCTGAATACGCCATCGGCTACATAAAAACAAAAATCGCGGATAAAGCCACGCTTATCCGCGATTTTCCTATACTTTTGATACAGACTATTCTTCGTCCAAAGATTCCGCATACTCCATTTCACCTTGCACGATGAAAAGGATTTCTTCCGAATCATAGTCACCCATCCCATCTTTATGGGCTTCCTTGACAATATAGTCCACGATTTTCTCCAAATCAATCTCGATGTACCCATCTGTATCCGGATGCGCATCAAGGATGCCGCTCTCGGAATAATACTCGTCAATCAAATCGAGAAAATAATAGAACTCGTCGTCAGAGAACTTCTCTTTCAACTCCTGCGGCAAATAATTCTTGATGTACTCGATAGTCTTTTCATCATCGACATCATTCTGCAAAAAATCGTCTTCCATTCCCATACTTACTATTGCTTAAAGGGTTAATGTTATTGACTATTTGACAATTTACTATTTGGCTGTGCCATGATGCCGAAAGGGTAAATCGTAAATAGCAAATCGTCAAATAGTACCTTATAATATCGCTTCTATCTTGGCCACGTAAGCAGATTTCGGAGCCGAACCTACCTGCTTATCCACCAGTTCTCCATTCTTGAAGAACAAGACTGTAGGGATGTTGCGTATACCATATTCGGCAGCTACGTCACCGTTCTCATCCACGTCGCATTTGCCAATAATCACTTTTCCTTCATATTCAGTAGCCAATTCATCGATGATTGGTCCCACCATCTTACAAGGGCCGCACCAAGGCGCCCAGAAATCCATAACTACTGGTTTTCCCTCTGCCAAGATTTCTTGAAAATTGTTGTCTGTAATTTCTAAAGCCATTTCTTTTAATATTAAATGTCAACTATAATTATTAATTTTCTGTCAATTGCATTTTATCAGTCTTCGCTTCCGAAACAAAGATAGTGCAAACTGAATGCAAAACAAAATGAACTTGTTCATTTTTTATGCTGAGGTGCAGCCTATCTTCGTTTTCTAACCAAGAAAACTAATTAATCCTGAACTCAAGGTCCGGACGTTCTTTTAAATAAGTAATTAGTTCACGCCCCACGGAAAGCTTCACGGGACGGGAAATCAAATCGACCGTCATCTTACTATCCTCATCTCTGACTTTGAAATAAAGCTCCGTGCTACCCGGACGTTCCTTGGTCAGTTCTGCCAGTTCAGTTATCAAAGCCTTATTCAGTACACTCAACGGAATGAGAATAGTTATCTTCTCGATCAGTTTTTCCTTGACGTCAGGCAACAATTCCATGGAGGTTATCTTCAGTTCCAGTTCATCCTGCCGCCATTGCTTAGGCTGGCAACGGGCTTTGATGAATAAGAAGGTACGCTCGCCCAGATACCCCTGATAAGTCACCCAATCATTTCCGAAGAAAGGAAGTTCTGCCGAACCGGAATAGTCTTCAATCTTGGCTATGCCGTAAGGATTGCCGTTCTTGCTGATACCGCGACGCACGGCAGTCACGATGCCACCCATTGTTATTTCGCGTCCCACAAGCACCGTCTTATCTTCCAGCTCTGCCATGTGAGTGTTGCAAACATGCTCCAGAACCACAGAATATTCATCCAACGGATGTGCGGATAGATAGATACCTACCAAATCACGCTCCCGATTCAAACGGTCGAGGTCACTCCAACGTTCCGCTACCGGTATCTCCGGAGTGGCGATATCCACCACATTCTCACCACCGAATAGGGAATTTACAGCCGCTGCCTTGTCAGCTTGGTAACGGTTACCATAACGCACCAAGGTTTCGAGGAAGACCTCGTTCTTGGAGTTTACGGCAAAAAACTGCTCTCGCTTCAACTCAGGGAAGCCGTCGAACCCGCCCGCCAAGGCAAGACATTCCAGATTCTTCTTGTTGCAGGCTGTCAGATTGACACGCTGCACAAAATCAAATATCCCTTTGAAAGGACCATTCTTTTCGCGTTCCTCCATAATGCTCTGCACAGCACCCTCGCCTACCCCTTTCACCGCACCAAGGCCAAAACGGATATTGCCTTCCTTGTTCACGGTGAACTTCAGGTTACTTTCATTCACATCCGGTCCCAATGTATTGATGCCCATTGCCTTGCATTCGTCCATCAGCTTGGTTATATCGGTAATATTCGCCAAACTTCGGCTCATGACCGCCGCCATGTATTCGGCCGGATAGTTGGCCTTGAGGAAAGCCGTCTGATAGGCCACCCACGAATAGCAAGTGGCATGTGACTTGTTGAAGGCATAGGACGCAAACTTTTCCCAGTCGGCCCAGATTTTCTCAAGCACTTTCGGGTCGTGGCCGTTCTTTTGTCCACCCGAAATGAATTTCGGCTTCATGTGGTCCAGCTTGTCACGCAGTTTCTTACCCATCGCCTTACGCAAGGCATCGGACTCACCACGGGTGAAGTCCGCCAGCAAACGCGACAGAAGCATGACCTGCTCCTGGTAGACCGTAATGCCGTAGGTATCCTTCAGATACTTCTCCATGATGGGGATGTCATACTCGATGGGCTTGCGTCCCCACTTACGGTCGATGAAGTCGGGGATATAATCCATAGGACCCGGACGGTAGAGGGCATTCATGGCAATCAAATCCTCGAAAGTGCTAGGTTGCAACTCGCGCAGATACTTCTGCATGCCAGCCGATTCAAACTGAAACGTACCGATGGTACGGCCGTCGCAATAGAGTTTATAGGTAGCAGGATCGGAAATGGATATCTTGTCGATGTCGAGTTCCAAGCCGCGGTGCAGACGTACATTGGCAACGGCTTCCTTAATGATGGACAAGGTTTTCAGTCCGAGGAAGTCCATCTTGATAAGTCCCGTATCTTCGATGACGGAACCTTCATATTGGGTTACGAGCATCTTCTCGCCCGTTTCCTTATCATCCGCCGTGCTGACAGGTACCCAATCCGTGATGTCGTCACGGCAAATAATAGTACCGCAGGCATGCACACCCGTACCGCGTACATTACCTTCCAGCATCTTGGCATATTTCATCGTATCGCGCACCAGTGGATCGGGCGAAGCCTCCGCAGCCTGCAATTCGGGCACGTAGGCAATGGCATTGGGCAAATTGAGTTTCTTGTCGGGAATCTTATCCGGCACAAGCTTGCACAGACGGTCTGATTCGCTCAAAGGCAGTTTCTGTACGCGTGCCACATCCTTGATGGCCATCTTGGTCGCCATCGTGCCGTATGTAATGATGTGCGCCACCTTCTCTTGCCCGTACTTATCCGTCACCCAGCGGAGCACTTCTCCACGCCCGTCATCATCGAAGTCCACATCGATATCAGGCAAAGAGATACGGTCGGGATTCAAGAAACGCTCGAACAGAAGGTCGTATTGAATCGGGTCTATTTTCGTGATGCCCAAGCAATAGGCCACCGCCGAACCGGCAGCCGAACCACGTCCCGGTCCTACCGAAACTCCCAGCTGTGTGCGGGCGGCATTGATAAAGTCCTGCACAATCAAGAAGTATCCCGGGAAACCCATCGTCTTCATGATGTACAGCTCAAAGACCAGACGTTCCTTCACCTCGTCGGACAAGGGGTCACCGTACAACTTCTTGGCACCGTCGAATGCCAACTTTGCCAGATAGTCGGCTTCCAGCTTGATACGGTACAGTTTGTCGTACCCCCCCAGACGCTTTATCTTGGCATTGGCAGCATCCTCATCCAGCACCACCTTGCCGTTCTCATCCTGAGTGAACTCATCAAACAAGTCCTTTTCGGTATACTTCTGACGATAGCCTTCTTCCGTCCCGAAATCTTCAGGAATAGCAAACGTAGGCATAATAGGAGCATGGTCGATAGAATAATACTCCACCTTGTCCAAAATCTCCAAGGTATTGGACAAGGCTTCGGGCACATCTTCAAACAAGGCGTTCATTTCAGCCTTTGTCTTCATCCATTCCTGCTTAGTATAGAGCATTCGGGTAGGGTCATCCAGATCCTTACCCGTACTCAGACAAATCAGGCGATCGTGCGCTTCCGCATTCTCTTCATCCACAAAGTGGACATCATTGGAACAGATAACCTTAATGTCATATTTCCGGGCAAGCTCCAACAACTTGGCATTCGCCTTCTGCTGAAGCGGATAAGCTTCGTGATTGGCATGGGGAACAGTGGCTTTATGGCGCTGAAGTTCCAGATAATAATCATCGCCAAACAGATTCTTATACCAGCGTACAGCTTCTTCCGCCTCTTCCAGCTGGTCATTGATAATCTTCTTAGGAACCTCGCCACCGATACAAGCCGAGCAGACAATCAGCCCTTCATGATACTTTTCCAGTTCACTGCGATCTGTACGCGGACGCATATAGTATCCCCTTGTCCAAGCATGCGATACAAGTTTTATCAGATTGTGATACCCCTTCTCATTCTTTGCCAGCACAATCAGGTGATAACCACTCTGGTCCGGCTTCCCCTCCTTCTTATCCATGGTTCGGCGGGCCACATACATTTCACAGCCTACAATCGGCTTGAACAACTTGCTTTCCGCTTCTGCCATCTTGGTACGGCAATCGGCAATCTCCGCTTCCTTGTCTTCACACTCTATCTCACCACTTTCAATACCGGCAATCCTTTTCTTGAGGTCCTTTATCTCCCCCTTCGGCCCGCTGTTCTTCTTGTTGACATAGTTGGTGAACTCCTTGATACCGAACATATTTCCATGGTCGGTCACGGCAATGCCTTTCATACCATCCCTCATAGCCTTGTCAACCAGCCTGCTGACACTTGCCTGACCATCCAGAAGAGAGTATTGGGTATGGACATGTAAATGAACAAAATCTTGCATATATATCCTTATCTATTGAGAGCCTAAAATTACAACCTCTATCACAGCTAACAAAAATATTTCCCAAAAAGTTATCAACACGCACATTTCTCTCTCCAAATCCTTGTTAGATTTTCAAAATAAGCCTATTTTTGCAAATAATTTCTATCTAAAATAGCAAATACTATATACATGAGTCGATTAAAAAGATTAAAAAAGATACGTATACACCGTGAAGGAACACATACATTAGCAGGCAGCTTGGCTCTGATTCTGACTGTCAACACTGCCCTTTACTTCGGATTGGAATGCAAAGTTCCTTTTTACGTAGTAGCGGTCATTAGCCTCATTGTATATGGTATACTAGTGAACTTCTTCCGCTGTCCCATCCGTTTGTTCGGACAGGAAACAGAGAAAGTCGTGATAGCTCCTGCCGACGGTAAAATCGTAGTGGTGGAAGAAGTAGAAGAAAACGAATACTTCCACGACCGCCGTATCATGGTATCTATATTCATGAGCCTGGTCAATGTACACGCCAACTGGTATCCGGTAGACGGTACGGTAAAGAAAGTGTGGCACAAAAACGGAAAGTTCATGAAAGCCTGGCTGCCCAAAGCCAGCACCGACAACGAGTGTTCCACTGTAGTAATAGAAACTCCGGAAGGCGTGGAAATTATGGCACGACAGATAGCCGGAGCCATGGCGCGCCGTATCGTAACCTATGCCGAACCGGGCGAGGAATGCTATATCGACGAGCATATGGGTTTCATCAAATTCGGTTCCCGCGTGGACGTCTTTCTGCCGTTGGGCACCGAAGTATTCGTTAAACTAGGACAACAGACTACCGGTAATCAGACTGTGATAGCCAAACTTAAATAATAAAAGAACAACAATGGCAAACTGCATTACCCGCCATATTCCAAATATTCTGACCTGCCTGAACCTATTCTCCGGGTGCATTGCCTGTGTCATGGCATCCGAAGCCAAATATGAATGGGCACTCGCTTTCATTATCTTCAGTGCCGTATTCGATTTCTTCGACGGCATGATGGCACGTGCACTGGACGCACATTCCATTATCGGCAAGGATTTGGATTCTCTGGCAGATGATGTCAGTTTCGGAGTGGCCCCTTCCCTGATTGTATTTTCCTTGTTCAAGGAAATGAACTATCCAAGCACAATGGAAAGCATGGCCGACGTTTTCCCCTATCTCGCATTTCTTTTGTCCGTGTTCTCTGCACTACGGCTTGCCAAATTCAACAATGATACCCGCCAGACAAGCTCTTTCGTAGGACTTCCCGTCCCGGCAAATGCCTTGTTCTGGGCTTCATTGGTGACGGGCGCTCACGACTGTTTGGTGAGCAACAGCTTCCATCCGGTTTATCTATTGCTGCTGGTCTGCCTTTTCTCATGGTTGCTTGTATCGGAGATTCCAATGTTCTCACTCAAATTCAAGAATCTGTCATGGAAGGACAATAAAACAAGCTTCATTTTCCTACTTGTCTGCATTCCACTCCTTATCCTCTTGGGAATCTGCAGCTTTGCTGCAATTATCGTGTGGTATATACTACTTTCGCTTATTACAAGGAAAAGTAAATAAACATTTTTCCGGCACAATTGTTGTATTGAAGTTCGCAGAAAACGAACACATAAAAAGACATTAGCCCATGTTTCATATTTTAGGATTTTTATTTATCATCATAATTGCCATTCTGCTCATTGGTCTTAGCATTATCGGTAGTGTCATCCGAACCATATTCGGATTGGGTGGACGCCGTACTTCCTCCAACTCCGGTCCCTACCAAAAAGGAAATGGTAATTACCAGCCGGGAGGGTATTCCTACAATGATAATAAACAATCGCCTGAGGAGGCACAAGCCGAAGAGGGTGAAATAC
>ERZ777305.1258-NODE-1258-length-31978-cov-14.636030_pt1 | contig 31978 bp, 44 predicted proteins | sample MGYA00374965_ERZ777305 | MGnify/ENA primary metagenome ERZ777305 (study PRJEB29328, sample SAMD00013331) | mouse gut metagenome | study: EMG produced TPA metagenomics assembly of the Metagenome analysis of fecal microbiota from mouse which was promoted... | reverse complement strand
GGCACTAAGCGGCCTGTAGGTACTTTTTGTGTTGTAGAACTGTTAAAGACCCGTGTATTTGGAATCATGCTCCATAATCTATCATATCATACTCTGGAAGGTTTATCCACTTTTTTGACAGGGAAATTGACCGCATAAAGGATACTTGACGATAGGAAATCTTTTCTAGTATAATAAGTATGATTATCTGCTATGTCAGATGCGGAAAGGAGGCATACATTTTATGAGGCAGTATTTTGCTATGAGTCAGAGAGGTGACCTGGCAGAGGCCGTAAACGGACTGAGTAATCCTCAGTTTATCATGCTGTTATCCAATGACGCCCAGTTTGAAGAGCATGTGAAGGCATTGGAAAAGCTTTACCCGGGAGTCCCCAGCATCGGCTGTATCGGCATGGGCTATGACACCAGGGTTGTGGAATCGGGAGTGGCCATCGTGGCATTTTTGGACGGTGTGGTTGCCGCCGCCAATGTACTTGAGCAGGTGTCTACCATGCCGGTTAAATATATTAGCCGTCTTGAGGAGGATCTGCGGAAGGTGGGCGGTTCTGACCGGGATACGGTGTGTATTGATTTTTGCGCGGGAAACGATGCCTGTGTACTGACTACTATCAACACAGTGCTGAGTCCCCGGGGCATCTCGCTGGTGGGCGGAACCGGAGACGCGGGCAGGGTATCCGCCAACGGTAAAGTCTATCAGGACGCGGTGGCCTATGGGCTGGTGCGCAATCAGGGGGGACGGGTAAAGACCTATAAGGAAAATATCTATCATCCTCTTGGAAATTATCGTTTTATAGCTTCCCAGACGGACCGGGCCAACTACATACTGGGGGCGCTTAACGGAAGACCTGCCAAGCAGGTATACCAGAGCATTCTCCATGTGACGGATCAGGAGATATTGACCCAGACATTCAAGAATCCCTTTGGAAAATTGAACGGGGACGACATCTGCATCATTTCCATAAAGGAGGTAGCGGGCAACGCCCTAGCTTGTTTCCGTCAGGTCAACGATTCCGATGTGCTGATCCTGTTGGAATTGGGAGATTACCGGGCCATCACCAGACAGACGATCCAGAAGATATGTGCGGACTTCCCTAAACGTTCGGCGGTGTTCTCTGTCAATTGCCTGTTCCGCTACAAGTTATTTAGCGAGCAGGGCTATATGCAGGATTACCTGCGGGATATGTCGCAGCTTGGCAGTCATGCGGGTCTTGTAGGCTATGGGGAACATTACAACAATCGTTTCGTCAATCAGTCCATGACCTGCGTGGTGTTTGAATAAATCAGCGTTTTATCAGCGTATCCCCGGAAGATGCACTGATCAAAATACGGACGCCAGAGCGTCCGGATGTTGATCACCGGCATTGTGCGGCTGTAGGGGATATGCGGAACTTTCATCAGCGTATCCCCGGAAGATGCACTGATCAAAATACGGACGCCAGAGCGTCCGGATGTTGATCACCGGCATTGTGCGGCTGTAGGGGATATGCGGAACTTTCATCAGCGTATCCCCGGAAGATGCACTGATCAAAATACGGACGCCAGAGCGTCCGGATGTTGATCACCGGCATTGTGCGGCTGTAGGGGATATGCGGAACTTTAATGGAGGAAATAAATATGTCGTTTTCCAAAAAGCGCCGGAATAAATCCGGACAGGTATATCATACGGAAGAAAGCCTCTATCCGGTACTGCATGTGACAAACAGCCTAAAAGACTATAAAAAGGAACTGATCAACAAAGAGGTGGAATCTCTGTTTGAGCTGGGAATGGTGGGCAGTTCGTTCTCCGGTGTGTTGAACAAGGCAGACAGTTTTCAGACGCAGCTTCAGAATTTTAGGCTGTCATTTGACAATATAGACCAGGCTGCAGGAGAGTTTGGCCATGTGAGGGAGGCCATCACCCAGACGGTGTCCGACACCCAGGCCAAGATAGAAGAGCTCAGGAATACCTCGGAGCAGGTGGGGGAGACCTACCGGGAGATGGAACAGACTTTTGAACAGCTGCAGGGTTCCGTTAAAAATATCCAGCAGTGTATGAGAAAGATCGTATCCATAGCGGATCAGACCAACATCCTTGCCATCAACGCATCTATAGAGGCGGCCAGAGCGGGCGAGTACGGCAAGGAGTTTGCGGTGGTTGCGGAGAGAGTGAAAGAACTGGCGGATGAGATCAAGGGATTGGCAGGCGAAGTGGATACGGGAGTTCAGGATGTGGAGCATGGCACGAACCAGCTGAGCGGCAGTATCATAGCGTCTCAGCAGGCGTTAAACCAGAATTTTGACACCGTGAACAGCACCTATGACTCATTTAACAGGATCACGGAGACTGCGGAGGGAGCGGTATCGGTGCAAACCACCATCTCAGGGGTGATACAGGAGTCCAAAGGCGAATTGCAGACCATCTACAATTTCTTTGACGATATAAAGACGCAGTATCAGGAGGTGGTTAAGCACATTGAGAGTGCCAGCCGTCTGGGAACAACCAAGAGCGCTATGTTTGAAGACATTGACAATATGCTGTCCCAGATACCTCTGATCGTCAAGGACAAATATCAGGACAGGGCCTGAATGAGCTCCGCTTAAGGCCTGGGATTAAACAATAGTGGACGAACGGGCTTTCCTATGTTAAGATAGAGAAAAGCACTTTTGAGGAGGACAAAATGGATTATAATAATCAGAACCCTTATGAGCAGAATAGCGGTACCAGCCCCTATTTGCAGAGCGGCACCCAGTCCCAGGACCCCTACGGTCAATCTGGCGCCCAGTCTCAGAGTCCCTATAGTCAATACGGCACCCAGACTCAGGACTCTTACGGTCAGTCCGGTGCCCAGCAGTCTCAGGGAGCTTACGGACAGGCACAGGGAACGCAGGATGGCGGTCAGAATTCCTACTATCAGAATCCTTACTACCAGAATTCTTATCAGCAGAGCTCCTATCAGCAGCCCCAGTATCAGGGCTATCAGACATACCAGGGCAGCGGTGAGCTGGAAGAGCCTGTGTCGCTGAAAGAATGGCTGATCACGTTTTTGCTGATGATGATTCCCTGCGCTAATTTCATATTGATATTTGTGTGGGCTTTCAGCAGCAGTGAGAAGAAGAGCAAGTCCAATTTCTTTAAAGCGCAGCTGATCTTTATGGGCTGTATTCTGGCCTTTTATCTGCTGATATTCATGATTGCCATGGGAGCGGGATTTGCCGCGGCTTTCTATTAAGCTTAGTTCTTAATTGAGTAGGAGGTAGGTGAAATAATCACCTACCTCCTACTCAATTGTAGAAAGTTACTTGCCGGTCCACCGGCAGGAAGCTCCGCAGGGCAGGATCAATCCTGAACCGCTGACGGGCAGACCGATCTCCTCTGCCTCCGCCCGGCCTCCTAAAGAGGAGGTCAGCACCGTATTTGCCATGTAAGACAGCACGGCGGGTTGCAGTCCGGTAGTGTAAGAATTGATCAGGAAAAATAGCGCATCCTCGGACAGGAGCTGACGGGTCAGATTGAGAAAAGGCCAGATGCTTTCCTCTATTTTCCAAATCTCGCCTTTGGGGCCTCTGCCGTAGGAAGGGGGGTCCATAATGATACCGTCATACTTATTGCCCCTGCGGATCTCCCGCTCCACAAATTTGACGCAATCATCTACCAGCCAGCGTATAGGGGCGTCTCCCAGACCCGAGGACACCGCGTTTTCCCGTGCCCAACTCACCATGCCCTTGGAGGCATCCACATGGGTGACTTGGGCACCGGCGGCGGCTGCCGCCAGAGTAGCCCCTCCCGTGTAGGCAAAAAGATTCAAGACCTTTACAGGGCGCTCCCTATTAAAACGCCCGGTTCCCGAGTGTTTATCGTCGGAGCGCATAGCGCCGCAGATCAGCTCCGAAAACCAGTCCCAGTTGGCGGCCTGCTCGGGGAACAGTCCCGTGTGTTTGAAACTGAAAGGTTTCAGATGAAAAGTAAGCCGGTCCCTGCGGGCAGATTCTGTTCCCTGATTTTCCAGGCAGGACAGTGGATAAGACACGGTCCATTCGTCAGGAAGATCAAAAAATTCCCATTCGCCGCCTCCTTTTGCGCTGCGGTGGTAATGCCCGTTCTTTTTCTTCCATCCCGGGTGATCGTGGGGCGTCCCCCATATCACCTGAGGGTCCGGCCGCACCAGAATATATTTTCCCCATCGCTCCAGCTTTTCGCCGTCGGAGGTATCCAACACCTCGTAGTCTTTCCAGTTATTCGCGATCCACATGTCCATTTTCCTTTTCTTCTATAAAATATACTATATTTTGCTGACGCTTTTCGGTCAGGGGTTCCAAAAGTCATTGCGGAAATTGCATATTCCGGTATAATTGAAAACCCAGGGTCTACTATACACTAGTTTGGAGTATTTTACAATTAAAACATGGATCGGGCAGGTTTTCCCGTGAAGTGATCCTGAGGGATAATTGCCGCCCCAGGTGCCCCTGGAGCGGCAATTATGTCATGCATTCCCCCAAAACACACGTTGTACTGAAAAAAATACAATATTTTCAAAAAAAACCTTGCAATGCTGGAAATTCCCATGTATACTACTTATTGCTGTGGCATGATAGCTGTGAAACGTGAGGTTGCTGTCAGTCAGCAATGGCGGACAGGTTTTCCGTGGAGCGAATGTCAAGTTAGGAAACTGACGACAAGTCACTGTACAGATTTATGGTCTGTCTTAGGACAGAAACGACGTGAGAGTAGTAAACAGGTTTTACCTCGCTGTGAAATAAGCCGGAGAGAAGAAAGCGTTGCGCAAAGGTTTAGGACACACACGGGAGAGTGTACAGTCACCGCTTGTCGTACTTACAACCAAAAGTGCGAAAAGGAGGCGACTTTTTTTATGGCAAGTCAGGTAATGAGAATCACACTCAAGGCGTACGATCATCAACTTGTTGACGCGTCTGCCAAAAAGATCATCGAAACAGTTAAGAAGAACGGTTCCCAGGTGAGCGGCCCGGTGCCCCTTCCTACTAAGAAGGAAGTGGTTACGATTCTGAGAGCGGTACACAAGTACAAGGACTCCAGAGAGCAGTTCGAGCAGAGAACTCACAAGAGACTGATCGATATCATTACCCCGACCCAGAAGACAGTTGATGCGCTGCAGAGACTGGAAATGCCGGCCGGTGTGTACATCGACATCAAGATGAAGACCAAGTAATCAAACAAAAAACGGGGCATAGCCCCATCCCCTACTAGTATGGACATGAACGCGAAGATGCAGTTTCCATGCGGCTGCGCCCCCAAGGCGCAAACGGCAAGTCGCTGCAAACCCATGCAGCTGTGCCTATAAGGCGCAATCTGCCGTAGTTGCATCGGAGGAGCAACTACATGTCCCGCTGTAGAGTAATTAGGAGGAAAACATGAAGAAAGCAATCTTAGCAACAAAAGTCGGAATGACTCAAATCTTCAACGAAGACGGCGTGCTGGTTCCCGTCACCGTGCTTCAGGCCGGTCCCTGTGTGGTGACACAGATCAAGACCGTGGAGAACGACGGTTACAACGCGGTGCAGGTTGGTTTTGTGGATAAGAAGGACAGGATCGTCAACAAGGATGCTGCCGGCAAGAGAGAGATAATCCACAGACACGGCGTTAGCAAGGCGGCGCAGGGCCACTTTAAAAAGGCTGGCGTAAGCTCCAAGAGATATGTAAGAGAGTTTAAATTTGACAATGCAGAGGAGTACACTCTGGGCAGCGAGATCAAGGCTGATATCTTTGCCGCAGGCGATAAGGTGGATGCCTCCGCCATTTCCAAGGGCAAAGGTTTCCAGGGCGCAATCAAGAGACTGGGCCAGCACAGAGGACCCATGAAACACGGTTCCAAGTTCCATCGCCACCAGGGTTCCAACGGTGCGTGTTCCTCTCCCAGCCGCGTGTTCAAGGGCAAGGGAATGCCCGGCCATATGGGTCATGTAAAAGTAACGGTTCAGAATCTTGAGGTCGTTAAGGTGGATGCAGAGAAGAATCTGCTGCTGGTGAAGGGCGCTGTTCCCGGACCCAAGAAAGCGCTTGTAACCATCAAAGAGACCGTCAAGGTTGAAGCATAGTTTAAGACGGAAGGAGGACCAATCAGATGGCAAACGTATCTGTTTATAATATGGAAGGCAAGGAAGTTGGTACAATCGAATTAAACGATGCGGTGTTTGGTGTAAAGATCAATGAGCACTTGGTACACATGGCAGTTGTACAGCAGCTTGCAAACAATCGTCAGGGTACACAGAAGGCAAAGACCCGTTCCGAGGTATCCGGCGGCGGCAGAAAGCCCTGGAGACAGAAGGGGACCGGTCATGCGAGACAGGGTTCTACCAGAGCGCCTCAGTGGAAGGGCGGCGGCATGGTGTTCGCACCCGTGCCCAGAGACTACTCTTTCAAGATGAACAAGAAAGAGAAGAGAGCAGCGCTGAAGTCCGCGCTGACCAGCAAGGTGCAGGATACCAAGCTGATCGTTTTGGATGAGCTGAAGTTCGATGAGATCAAGACCAAGAACTTTGTAAATGTAATGAATAACCTGAAAGTGAGCAAGGGCCTGGTGGTTCTGGCTGAGAATGATGAGAACGTGGTTATGTCCGCCAGAAACGTGGCCGATGTAAATACCACTTTAGTAAACGCCATCAATGTCTATGACGTGATGAAGGCTAACACTTTGGTACTGACCAAGGATGCCGTGGCGAAGATTGAGGAGGTGTACGCGTAATGGCTGATATCAAATACTATGACGTAATCCTCAAACCGGTTATCACCGAGAAGAGTATGGCCGGTATGGGCGAGAAGAAATATACTTTTCTGGTTCATACAGAGGCGAACAAGTCTCAGATCAAGGAAGCTGTTGAGAAGATGTTTGAGGGCACCAAGGTAAAGAGTGTCAATACCATCAACTATGATGGCAAGAAGAAGAGACGCGGAATGGTGGTTGGCAGAACTGCCAAGACCAAGAAAGCGATCGTTACCCTCACGCAGGACAGCAAGGATATCGAGATCTTCGCGGGCCTTTGAGATGGAGAAGTTCTAAGGCGTTAAAATACAACGCCTAAGAACATCTAACCATCTCGGCAAGAATTGCCCAGGCAATTCTTGCAGGGGATGGAGAGAGTGGGGTTCTAAGGCACTAAGGTAGCAGCTTGAGAACATCTAACCATCCCGGCGAGAATTGCTAAGACAATTCTTGCAGGCGTATGAAAAGATAAGGCTTAAAAGCCTGATAGGATTAAGGTATGCGGCGCGGATGGCGCTGCGCAAAGAATCATTAAGAAAAGGAGATAGAAAGATGGGAATTAAGACATACAATCCCTATACACCTTCCAGACGTAATATGACCGGTTCTGATTTCGCCGAGATTACGAAGAAGACTCCCGAAAAGAGTCTCTGCTATTCTCTGAAAAAGAACGCCGGACGTAACAATCAGGGCAAGATCACTGTGAGACATCAGGGCGGTGGAGTCAGAAGACAGTACAGAATAATTGATTTTAAGAGAAATAAGGACGGTATTCCCGCAACGGTAATCGGTATCGAGTACGATCCCAACAGAACGGCCAATATCGCGCTGATCTGCTATGCGGACGGTACCAAGTCCTATATTATTGCGCCCGAAGGACTGACGGACGGCATGAAAGTCATGAACGGTCCCGAGGCGGAGGTGAGACTGGGCAACTGCCTGCCTCTGTCCGAGATTCCTGTAGGTACGCAGGTACACAACATTGAGTTATATCCCGGCAAGGGCGGCCAGCTGGTTCGTTCCGCCGGTAACAGCGCACAGCTGATGGCAAAGGAAGGCAAATACGCGACTTTGCGTCTTCCCTCCGGAGAGATGAGAATGGTTCCTCTGGTCTGCCGTGCGACAGTAGGTATCGTGGGTAATGTGGATCACAGCCTGATCAAGATCGGTAAGGCAGGACGTAAGCGTCACATGGGCATTCGTCCCACTGTCCGCGGTGCCGTTATGAACCCCAACGACCATCCTCACGGCGGTGGTGAAGGTAAGAACGGAATCGGACGTCCCGGCCCCAGCACTCCTTGGGGTAAGCCTGCTCTGGGCCTGAAGACCCGTAAGAAGAAGGCATCTGATAAGCTGATCGTGAGAAGACGCGACGGCAAGGCAATCAAGTAACGGAACTTATAATAGGAGGAAAGACAAATGGCTAGATCACTGAAAAAAGGCCCTTTCGCTGATGAAAGTTTGCTTAAGAAGGTAGATGCGATGAACGCTTCCGGACAGAAGTCTGTTATCAAGACATGGTCCCGCCGTTCCACGATTTTCCCTTCTTTCGTTGGACACACCATTGCTGTTCACGATGGAAGAAAGCATGTGCCTGTATATGTGACTGAGGATATGGTTGGCCATAAGCTGGGCGAGTTCGTTGCTACGAGAACGTACAGAGGCCATGGCAAGGATGAGAAAAAGTCCAAGGTCAGGTAAGTAAAGCGCGTCAATAACGCATGGCTGCCCGGGAGGGGGCCAACCCCTGCGGCGGCGGGACACGGAGAACGCATTCCGGTCTGCCGTCTGCGGAACAGATACTGGTCTGACTGCGGCAATAGCGCCGTAGCAGATGCGTTAGCTTGAAAAGGAGGATATTATCTATGGCTAAAGGACATAGAAGTCAGATTAAGAGAGAGAGAAACGCTCAGAAGGACACAAGGCCCTCTGCAAAGTTATCCTATGCAAGAATCCCTGTCCAGAAGGCATGTTTCGTGTTGGACGCCATCAGAGGCAAGGATGTGCAGACTGCCCTGGGTATTCTGGCATACAATCCCAGATACGCGTCCGGCGTGGTTGAGAAACTGCTGAAGTCCGCTATCGCCAATGCGGAGAACAACAATGGTATGAATACCGAGAACCTGTATATTGCAGAGTGCTATGCAAACAACGGACCGATCATGAAGAGAGTTAGACCGAGAGCACGGGGCAGCGCCAACAGAATCGAGAAGAGAATGAGCCATATCACCATCGTGCTTGATGAGAAATAGGAGGAAGAATTATGGGACAGAAAGTTAATCCTCACGGCCTGAGAGTCGGCGTTATTAAGGATTGGGATTCCAAGTGGTACGCTGATGCAGAGTTCTCCGATTATCTGGTAGAGGACTACAACATCAGACAGTTTTTGAAGAAGAAGTTATACAGCGCAGGTGTGTCCAAGATTGAGATCGAGAGAGCATCTGACAGAGTGAAGGTTGTCATCTATACCGCTAAGCCCGGCGTGGTGATCGGTAAAGGCGGCGCTGAGATCGAGATCACCAAGCAGGAGCTGGCTAAGCTCACCGACAAAAAGGTTATGGTTGACATCAAGGAGATCAAGAGACCTGACAAGGATGCTCAGCTGGTTGCCGAGAATATCGCGCAGCAGCTTGAGAACCGTGTGTCTTTCAGACGTGCCATGAAGTCCTGCATGGGCAGAACCATGAAGGCCGGCGCTCTGGGGATCAAGGCAGCCTGTGCCGGACGTCTGGGCGGCGCTGATATCGCGCGTACCGAGTTTTACAGCGAGGGAACGATTCCTCTGCAGACTCTGAGAGCGGACATCGACTACGGTTTTGCTGAGGCGGATACCACTTACGGTAAGGTTGGTGTCAAGGTTTGGATTTATAAAGGCGAGATTCTTCCTACAAAAGGAGAGCCGGTGGAAGGGAGCGATAAATAATGTTAATGCCGAAGAGAGTAAAGCGTCGTAAACAGTTCCGTGGCACCATGGCCGGTAAGGCGTCCAGAGGAAACACCCTTACCTATGGTGAATACGGTCTGGTAGCAACAGAGCCCTGCTGGATCAAGTCCAATCAGATCGAGGCGGCCCGTATTGCACTTACCCGTTATACAAAGCGTACCGGTAAGGTCTGGATCAAGATTTTCCCGGATAAGCCTGTAACTGCAAAGCCTGCCGAGACTCGTATGGGTTCCGGTAAAGGTACTTTGGAATATTGGGTGGCAGTTGTTAAGCCCGGACGCGTGATGTTCGAGATCGCTGGCGTTCCCGAGTCAGATGCCCGCGAAGCACTGCGTCTTGCTATGCACAAGCTTCCCTGCAAGTGTAAGATCGTATCGAAAGCAGATCTGGAAGGCGGTGTATCATAATGAAGACAAATAAGTATGTTGAAGAATTACAGACCAAGTCCGAGGCGGAACTGAATCAGGAGCTGGTTGCCGCCAAGAAAGAGCTTTTCAATTTGAGATTCCAGAACGCTACCAACCAGCTGGATAATACAGCACGGATCAAGGAAGTCAGAAAGAACATTGCCCGTATCCAGACTGTGATCACTCAGAAAGCCAGAGCATAGGTAGCGGACGAAGAAAGGAGAATGGGTCGTGGAAAGAAATTTGAGAAAACAGCGTACTGGCAAGGTTGTCAGTAATAAGATGGATAAGACGATCGTTGTTGCAATTGAGAACCGTGTAAAGCATCCCCTTTACAAGAAGGTTGTGAAGAGCACCTACAAGTTGAAAGCTCATGACGAGAACAATGAGTGCAACATCGGTGATACTGTGAGAGTGATGGAGACAAGACCCCTGTCCAAGGACAAGAGATGGAGACTTGTCGAGATCGTAGAGAGAGCAAAATAATTGTGCGGATAGATATGTCTTACAGATATTTGGAAGGAGAGTTAACATGATTCAGCAGGAAACCAGACTGAAGGTTGCCGATAATACCGGTGCGAAAGAACTTCTTTGCATTCGTGTTATGGGCGGCTCCACAAGAAGATATGCACAGATCGGTGATGTGATCGTTGCCTCGGTCAAAGATGCAACACCTGGCGGCGTTGTAAAGAAGGGTGACGTTGTCAAGGCAGTGGTAGTCCGTTCTGTAAAAGGCGCCCGTCGCAAGGACGGCTCCTATATTAAGTTTGATGAGAACGCGGCAGTGATCATCAAGGATGACAAGACTCCCAGAGGAACTCGTATCTTTGGGCCCGTGGCGAGAGAGCTTCGTGAGAAACAGTTTATGAAGATCGTTTCCCTGGCTCCCGAAGTATTGTAAGGAGGTGCGGCAATGGCAACGATGAAGATTAAAAAAGGCGATACGGTCAAGGTGATCGCCGGCAATAGAAAGATCAAGAATAAAGAGGGCAAGGTAATCTCCGTTGATCCCAAGAACGGCAAGGTTCTCGTGGAAGGTCTGAACATGATGACCAAGCATTCCAAGCCCACCCAGGCCAACCCTAACGGCGGCATTATCCAGAAGGAAGCTCCTATGGATATCTCCAACGTGATGCTGGTTCACAAGGGACAGGCGACGAGAGTCGGCTTTAAGATGGATGGGGATAAGAAAGTTCGTTTCGCCAAGAAGACCGGCGAAGTGATCGATTAATTCCAGGAAGGAGGAAAGTAAACGTGAGTAGATTGAAAGATTTCTATAACAACGAGGTCGTCGCTGCGATGACAAAGAAGTTTGGATATAAAAACGTGATGGAAGTTCCCAAGCTGGATAAGATCGTGATCAACATGGGCGTAGGCGAAGCCAAGGACAACGCGAAAGTGCTGGAGAACGCCGTTCATGATATGGAGACCATCACCGGCCAGAAGGCGGTTTTGACCAAGGCGAAGAATTCCGTGGCTAATTTCAAGATTCGTGAGGGTATGAACATCGGATGTAAGACCACTCTGCGGGGTGAGAAGATGTATGAGTTTTTAGATCGCCTGGTGAACCTGGCTCTCCCCCGTGTGCGTGACTTCAGAGGCGTGAATCCCAACGCATTTGACGGCAGAGGTAACTATGCTCTGGGTATCAAGGAGCAGATCATCTTCCCTGAGATCGAGTACGATAAGATCGACAAGACCAGAGGTATGGATATTATTTTTGTGACAACTGCCAAGACAGACGAAGAGGCGCGCGAGTTGCTGACACAGTTCAATATGCCCTTCGCCAAATCATAAGGAGGTAAATTCGCATGGCAAAGACATCTATGAAGATCAAACAGCAGCGCAAGCCTAAGTTTTCCACCCAGGCTTATACCCGTTGCAAGATTTGTGGCCGTCCACATTCGGTTCTGAAAAAATACGGAATTTGCAGAGTTTGCTTCCGTGAGTTAGCATACAAGGGTCAGATCCCCGGCGTTAAGAAAGCAAGTTGGTAAGGAGGAGGAAAAACCATGATGAGCGATCCTATTGCAGATATGCTTACAAGAATCCGTAATGCGAATACTGCAAAACACGATACAGTTGATGTTCCTGCTTCTAAGATGAAGTTGGCGATTGCCAGCATCCTTTTAGAGGAGGGCTATATAAAGAAGTTTGATATCATCGAAGACGGCGGTTTCAAGACCATCCACATCTCCTTAAAGTATGGTGCGGATAAGAACGAGAAGATCATCTCCGGTATCAAGAGAATCTCCAAACCCGGCCTGCGCGTGTACGCCGGCAAGGATGAGCTGCCCAAGGTACTTGGCGGACTTGGCATTGCGATCATTTCCACCAACCAGGGCGTAATAACCGACAAGAAGGCCAGAGAGCTGCAGGTCGGCGGCGAAGTATTGGCGTTTGTTTGGTAGTGGACGAAACAGATTTTCTGAGGCGTCATTGGACGAAAACATTTTTCTAAAGCGTCAAAAGACGTCGCTTAAGAAAAATTAGTTTTGTCCTGATGGATGGCTCGCAGAATCATTCATCAAGTAATGTCGAACTATATTGAGCTATATAGCAGGTTATATAGAATAAAAACAGGAGGTACGGGCATGTCACGTATAGGAAGAATGCCAATCGCAGTACCCGCAGGTGTGACTGTGGATATTGCAGAAAATAATAAAGTGACTGTAAAAGGTCCCAAGGGTACTCTGGAGAGAGTATTACCCGCAGAGATGGATATTAAGCTGGAGGGTGCCGAGGTGGTTGTCAGCAGGCCCAACGATCTGAAGAAGATGAAGTCTCTTCACGGTCTGACCAGAACTCTGATCAACAACATGGTAGTAGGCGTTACACAGGGCTACGAGAAGAAACTGGAAGTCAACGGCGTAGGCTACAGAGCAGCCAAAGCCGGCAAGAAACTGACCCTGTCTCTGGGTTATTCCCATCCGGTGGAGATGGAGGACCCCGAAGGTATCGAGACTGTCGTTGAAGGACAGAATATCATTATTGTTAAGGGTATCGACAAAGAGAAAGTTGGGCAATTCGCAGCCGAGATCAGAGACAAGAGAAGACCTGAGCCTTACAAGGGCAAGGGCATCAAGTATGCGGATGAAACCATCAGACGTAAAGTTGGTAAGACCGGTAAGAAATAACAGATAAGGAGAGTATGAAAATGGTTAGTAAGGAATCCAGACAGGAAGTTCGTGTTAAAAAGCACATGAGAATACGCAACCGTTTCAGCGGCACTGCTGAGAGACCTCGTCTTGCGGTATTCAGAAGTAATAATCATATGTATGCTCAAATTATCGACGACACTGTTGGTAACACATTGGTATCTGCGTCCACTGTTGAGAAAGCGGTTAAGGCAGAGCTGGAAAAGACCAATAACGTTGATGCAGCAGCATACTTGGGAACAGTCATTGCCAAGAGGGCAGTTGAAAAGGGTATCACAAAAGTTGTTTTTGACAGAGGCGGCTTTATATACCAGGGCAAGATCGCAGCATTAGCTGACGCAGCCAGAGAAGCTGGCTTGGAATTCTAGGAAAGGAAGGAAATATCATGAAACAGACAATCATAGATGCAAGCCAGTTAGAGTTGAATGATAAAGTTGTGGTGATCAAGCGTGTTGCCAAGACTGTAAAGGGCGGACGTAACATGCGCTTTACCGCGCTGGTAGTGGTAGGCGACGGCAACGGTCATGTTGGTGCCGGACTGGGCAAGGCTGTAGAAATTCCCGAAGCGATCCGCAAGGGCAAGGAAGACGCTATGAAACACCTTGTTACCATCGCTTTGGATGAGAACAACTCCATTACACATGATTTCATCGGAAAGTACGGCTCCTCCAATGTACTGCTGAAGAGGGCTCCCGAAGGTACCGGTATCATCGCCGGCGGTCCCGCCCGTATCGTTTGCGAGCTGGCAGGCATCAAGAATATCCGTACCAAGTCTCTGGGCTCCAACAATAAGCAGAACGTAGTTCTGGCAACCATCAGCGGCCTGAGCCAGCTGAAATCTCCTGAAGAGGTTGCGAGAAACCGCGGTAAGTCCGTGGACGAGATTTTTGCTTAAATGTAGAGAGATCAGGATTTCTCAGACAGGGAAAGGAGAATAATCATGGCAGATAAGATGTTAAAGGTGACTTTGGTTAAGTCCACCATCGGTGCTGTGCCGAAGAACAGAAAAACAGTGGAGTCCATGGGACTCAGAAAGCTGCATCATTCTGTTATCCTTCCTGATAATGCGGCTACCAGAGGCCAGATTCGTCAGGTTGGACATTTGTTAAAAGTAGAAGAAGTGGAAGCATAAGGAGAAGGAGGTGTCAACATGGAATTATCCAATTTAAGACCTGCGGAAGGCTCTAAAAAGAGCGATAATTTTAGAAGAGGTCGTGGACATGGTTCGGGTAATGGTAAGACAGCCGGCAAGGGACACAAGGGTCAGAAGGCCCGTTCCGGAGCACCCAGGATCGGTTTTGAAGGCGGCCAGATGCCTTTGTACAGACGTATCCCCAAGAGAGGTTTCAAGAACAGAAACACCAAGGAGATCGTGGCGATCAATGTAAGCGTGTTAGAGCGCTTTGAGGATGGCGCCACCGTAGATGTAAAGGCATTAATGGAAGCCGGAGTGATCAAGAACCCCAGAGATGGCGTGAAGATACTCGGAAACGGAGAACTTACCAAGAAACTCAACGTGAAAGTAGACGCGTACAGCGCATCCGCAAAGGAGAAGATTGAGGCACTTGGTGGAACTGCTGAGGTGATGTAATGCTTACAACCTTAAAGAATGCATTTAAAATCAAGGAGATAAGAACAAAGATATTTTTTACGCTGGCAATGCTGGTTGTGATCCGTCTGGGATCACAGCTGCCTGTGCCGGGCGTGGACAGAACTTATTTCTCTTCATGGTTTGCCCAGCAAACGGGAGATGCATTTAGTTTCTTTGACGCAATAACAGGCGGATCGTTCCTGAATATGTCTATTTTGGCATTGAATATCGGCCCCTATATCACATCGTCCATTATTATGCAGCTGCTGACTATTGCGATTCCCAAGCTGGAGGAAATGCAGCGGGACGGCGAAGACGGCAGAAAAAAGATTGCATCCATCACCAGATATGTGACAGTTGTGCTTGCCGTGGTCAACGCCGCGGCAATGGCTATCGGATTTGGAAGACAGGGTTTGCTGGTGCAGTATAATGTGCTCAACATTATCACCTGTATTGCGGCTCTCACCGCCGGCAGCGCATTTGTGATGTGGGTGGGTGAAAGGATCACGGAGAAGGGTATCGGCAACGGTATCTCCATTGTTCTGGTAATAAATATCGTTTCCAGACTTCCGCAGGATCTTGCCAATCTGTTCGATCAGTTTGTATTTGGAAAAGCGCCGGCTACAGCAGTTCTGGCCGCATGTGTCATTATAGCCATCATAGTGCTGATGGTGGTGCTGGTCATTATACTGAATGCGGGAGTGCGCAAGATTCCCGTTCAGTACGCCAAAAAAGTGCAGGGAAGAAAGATGGTTGGAGGGCAGACCTCCAGTATTCCGCTGAAGGTCAACACTTCCGGCGTTATCCCTGTGATCTTTGCCTCATCCATTATGCAGACGCCGATCATCATATGCAGTTTTGTGGGTTATCAGGGGACCGGGTTCTGGGGTGAGGTGCTCAAGTATCTGAACCAGAATTACTGGTGTAACCGTACCCAGCCCATCTATACCATAGGTATGGTGGTCTATATTTTGCTGGTCATCTTCTTTGCGTATTTTTATACATCCATTACCTTCAATCCGTTGATGGTAGCGGACAATATGAAGAGACAGGGCGGATTTATTCCGGGTATCAGACCCGGTAAGCCTACCAGCGATTATCTGACCAAAGTGCTTAACTATCTGATCTTTATCGGCGCTGTGGGTCTGGTGATCATCGCTGTGCTGCCGTTTATTTTCGGCGGTCTGTTCGGCGCCCATATTTCCTTTGGCGGAACAAGTTTGATCATTATCGTCAGCGTGATTCTGGAGACTATGAAACAGGTGGAATCTCAGATGCTGGTTCGCAATTACAAGGGATTTTTGAATGATTGATACACACAAAGGACGCTTTTATGTGATTTTTTTCACGTGGGGCGTCTTTTTTGCGTAAATGGTTAAATTAGTGTTGCAAACGGTGCGGGAAATAGGTAAAATAGAAATGTTATGAAAGAAAATGCTGCCAAGGACGTTTCGGACAGGTAATTGTCCCTGTACGGACCCGCTCACGCTCGATTGAACAGCGTAGCGGATGCCGGAGTTTAGACATATACATTCTATGTAATATTTTGCACATGGAGTCAGAACTCCGCTATAGTGTATTTTAGTATTTGTCTGTGCCGGAAAGGCATGGATATAAGGAGGAGAATATGAAGATTATTATGTTAGGCGCTCCCGGGGCAGGGAAGGGCACACAGGCCAAGATGATTGCGGAGAAGTACCAGATTCCCCATGTATCCACAGGAGATATTTTCCGCGCCAATATTAAGAACGGTACGGAACTGGGCATGGAGGCTAAGAAATATATGGATCAGGGTCTGCTGGTACCGGATGAGCTGACCGTGAAGATACTGCTGGACCGTGTGGCGCAGGAGGACTGCAAAAACGGCTATGTGCTGGATGGTTTCCCCCGCACCATACCCCAGGCGGAGGTGTTGGATAAGGCTCTGTCCGAGTTGGGTGAGAAGATTGATTATGCCGTCAATGTGGATGTGCCGGATGAGAATATTATTAAGAGAATGTCCGGGAGAAGAGCGTGTCTCTCCTGTGGCGCCACCTATCATATCGAGCATATTCCTCCCAAGCAGGAGGGCGTATGCGATAACTGCGGTCAGCCTCTGGTGCTGCGGGATGATGATAAGCCCGAAACGGTACAGAACCGCTTGAAAGTATATCACGACCAGACGCAGCCCCTGATCGATTTTTACACCGCCAAGGGTGTGCTTAAGACGGTGGACGGTACTGTGGACATGAAAGACGTATTTGAGGCGATCGTTTCCATTTTAGGTTGAGAAGTGTTTAGTTGCGTGAAAAGAGGTTAGCTGGTATGGCAGTGACGATTAAGTCTGAGAGAGAGATAGAATTGATGCGGGAGTCCTGCAGACTTCTGGCGATCGTACACAAGGAGATGGAGGAGGCGATACGGCCGGGGATGTCCACAAAGGATATAGACATTCTGGGAGACACACTGATCCGTAAGATGGGCTGTATCCCCAATTTTAAGAATTACCACAGATACCCGGCTTCCATCTGCGTGTCAGTCAACGACGAGGTGGTGCATGGAATCCCCACCAAGCATCGTATTCTACAGGAGGGCGATATCGTCAGCCTGGATGCGGGCCTGATCTACAAGGGGTATCACTCCGATGCCGCACGGACGCATGCGGTAGGAAAGATCAGCCCGCAGGCGCAGCAATTGATCGATGTGACCAGGCAATGTTTCTTTGAAGGAATAAAGATGGCTAAAGCGGGCAATTATCTTTTTGATATTTCCAATGCCATCGACGCATATGCCACATCCTACGGATACGGCATCGTGAGAGATCTGGTGGGGCACGGCATCGGCACGGCGCTGCACGAGGACCCTCAGATCCCCAATTTTGCCCAGAAACGCAGAGGGATCAAACTTCGGGCCGGCATGACTCTGGCTGTGGAACCCATGATCAATATGGGAGCGGCGGATGTGGTGTGGTTGGACGACGACTGGACCGTGGTGACCGAGGACGGTTCCCTGTCGGCGCATTATGAGAATACGATCCTGATCACGGAAGGCGAACCGGAAATATTGACTCTGTATTGAGATATTTATATAGGTAATGGCGCGGGTGGGCCTGCGCCATGTATGAGGACTGATATGACAGGATATTTCGCAACGGCTAAGGCGGGGCATGACCGGGGGAACCTGTATGTCATCGTGGGGGAGGAAGGCGCGTGGGTCTACCTCAGCGACGGATGTCTGCGCGGTATGGCACGTCCCAAGAAAAAGAACCGCAGGCATATCCAGATCATCGGAAAGACAGTGGACCAGGATATTTTGGACCGCCTGCTGAAAAAGGAAGAAGTATTTGATCATGAGATCAAATATGCCATAAAACAGTATTTGACTGGAAAGGAGAGTGTGTATGTCGAAGAGTGATGTGATCGAAATCGAAGGTACCGTGGTAGAGAAACTGCCCAATACCATGTTCCAGGTAGAACTGGAGAACGGACACCGGGTGCTGGCGCATATCAGCGGAAAGTTGCGCCAAAATTTTATCCGTATTCTGCCCGGCGACAGAGTGACCTTGGAACTGTCACCCTATGATCTGTCCAAAGGGCGTATTATCTGGAGAGATAAGTAAGAAAAAAGATGAATTTTACGGGAAAAAGTACTTGCATTACCAAGGGGTGCATGCTATAATGTAAAACGGTCTTTTTTGAAAGGAGGGTTTAACGTGAAGGTTAGATCATCAGTAAAACCGATTTGCGAAAAGTGCAAAATCATCAAGAGAAAAGGACGTATCAGAGTTATTTGTGAGAATCCGAAACACAAGCAGAGACAGGGATAATCACCGCTTGATCGCAGATTTTGATCAAGTATGTGAGTTCTTGTCCAGTTATTATGTGCGGCTGAACCGGTCCGCCTAAAAGAGGGCCGATTATCATAGAACTGGGATAGAGCTTACGGAGATTACTTCTTGGTTACCTGGACAAAGAGGTTTTTGCAAGGCTGCTAAGTACGCAGCCCAACTAAAACTGATCTTGTCCTGTTGCGGCAAGGGACATATGGAAATGCGGCGGACTTTGCAGTTTGAGGCAAGGGACATATGGGATTGCAGCGGACGTTGCGGTTTGAGGCAAGGGACATATGGGATTGCAGCAGACGTTGCGGTTTGGTGCAAGGGACATATGGGATTGCAGCGGACGTTGCGGTTTGGTGCAAGGGACATATGGGATTGCAGCAGACGTTGCGGTTTGCGGCGAGGGATATGTGGAATGCGCGGGCTTAACAAGAAGCGGCAGAAGATATGTCAGATTGCGGTGGATCAGGGACAGAATTGTCTGGGGAAGATCGGATTAGTAACGGAAGGCGTCCGATTGGGTGCAAGCCCCAATCAATTAGTAACAGGCGTACATTGACAGACCAAATGAGTACGCGGCGTTAGAATCAAGGAAAACGCAAAGAAAATGGAGGAAACGTAAATGGCTCGTATCGCAGGTGTTGACTTACCTAGAGAAAAACGAATCGAAATCGGTTTGACTTACATCTATGGAATTGGCAGAGTAAGCGCAAACAAAATCTTAGCCGAGGCAGGAGTGAATCCCGATACTCGTGTAAGAGACGTAACTGACGAGGAAGTAAAGAAGATCAGCGAGGCAATTGAAAAACTGGGTATTATGGTTGAAGGTGATCTCCGCAGAGAGACCGCTCTGAATATCAAGAGACTGCAGGAGATCGGATGCTATCGCGGTATTCGTCATCGTAAGGGGCTGCCCGTTCGCGGTCAGAACACAAAGAACAATGCAAGAACGCGCAAAGGACCCAAGCGTACCGTTGCGAACAAGAAAAAGTAGTTTGGTATCATAGGACAATGATTATTAGGAAAGTAGGTTAGTTTAAAATGGCAAAAGTTGCAAAGAAAGTAACAAAGAAACGTGTCAAGAAAAACGTTGAACGCGGACAGGCACATATTCAGTCTTCCTTTAACAATACGATTGTTACGCTGACTGACGCTGAGGGCAATGCTCTGAGCTGGGCTAGTGCCGGTGGTCTTGGTTTTAGAGGTTCAAGGAAATCTACTCCGTATGCCGCTCAGATGGCGGCAGAGACAGCCACAAAGGCTGCTTTGGTGCATGGGTTGAAGACCGTAGACGTGTTTGTAAAGGGTCCCGGTTCGGGACGTGAGGCTGCTATCAGAGCATTGTCTGCCTGCGGCCTGGAAGTGACCAGCATTCGTGACGTAACTCCGGTTCCCCACAATGGATGCCGTCCGCCCAAGAGACGCCGTGTATAGTGCATAAAGATCTTCTGAGACTCTCGTGACAAGTCTGGTTCACTCCAGAGGACGTCTCGCAGAGAAGACAGATTTTTAGACACATGCCGGTCTCAATGTGGAACCGGTTTTAAATGTGTATCAGTTGGAAGAAGGTACGGTGGCGGCATACATGTTTGTAGGATACATGCTTGTAGCATACATGCTTGTAGCATACATGCTACTGTACTGTAAACATCTATTATTTAAAGGAGAAAAACAAAAATGGCAGTTAATCGTGTACCCGTATTAAAGAGATGCAGAGCCTTAGGTCTGGAGCCTTCCTATCTGGGCTATGACAAGAAATCCAACAGAACCAATGCCAGAGCCGGCAAGAAAGTAAGTGAGTACGGCCTGCAGTTGCGCGAAAAGCAGAAGGCTAAGTTCATTTACGGAGTGTTGGAGAAACCTTTCCATAACTATTATGTAAAGGCCGACAGAATGAAGGGCATGACAGGTGAGAATCTGATGGTAATGCTGGAGAGCAGACTGGACAGCGTAGTGTTCAGAATGGGCTTTGCAAGAACCAGAAGAGAGGCCCGTCAGGTTGTGGGTCATAAGCATGTAACGGTCAACGGCAAGGTGGTAAACATTCCTTCTTACCTGATCAAGGCCGGCGACGTGATCGAGATCAGAGAGAACGCAAAGTCCTTACAGAGATACAAGGATATCGTGGAGGTAACCGGCGGCAGACTGGTGCCCGAGTGGATGGATGTGGATATCGAGGCCATGAAAGGAACCATCAAGAACCTTCCTACCAGAGAGATGATCGATGTACCTGTAGACGAGATGTTGATTGTCGAGTTATATTCCAAATAATTGAGACAACAAGTATTCGTAAAGGAGGGTATTTGCAGTGTTTGATTTTGAAAGACCGAATATTGAGGTTGTTGAGATCTCTGAAGACAAAAAGTACGGTAAATTCGTAGTGGAGCCGTTGGAAAGAGGTTATGGCATCACACTTGGTAACTCTCTGAGAAGAATCATGCTTTCGTCCCTGCCCGGCGCGGCAGTGAGTCAGGTAAAGATTGAAGGCGTTTTACATGAATTCAGTTCCATCCCCGGCGTAAAGGAGGATGTGACTGAGATTATTATGAATATCAAGAGTCTGGCGATCAGAAACAACAGCGAGACCAATGAGGTGAAGACCGCCTACATCGAGTACGAGGGTGAGGGTGTGGTAAAAGCTTCCGATATTCAGGTGGATCAGGACATCGAGATCCTTAATCCGGATCTGGTGATCGCTACACTCAGCGGAAAGAATACCAAGCTGTATATGGAGTTGACCATTACCAGAGGCAGAGGCTATGTGAGTGCCGATAAGAACAAACGCGAAGATTTACCCATTGGAGTGATTGCGATTGATTCTATTTACACCCCTGTAGAGCGGGTGAATGTAACAGTGCAGAATACCCGTGTGGGACAGATCACAGATTTTGATAAACTGACGCTGGACGTCCACACCAACGGTACGCTGGTTCCGGACGAGGCAGTCAGTCTGGCAGCCAAGGTGCTCAGCGAGCATTTGAGTCTCTTTATCAACCTGTCCGAGAACGCCAAGAATGCCGAGGTCATGGTTGAAAAAGAAGACAATGAGAAAGAAAAAGTGCTGGAGATGAGCATTGACGAACTGGAGCTTTCCGTTCGTTCCTACAACTGTCTGAAGAGAGCCGGCATCAATACGGTGGAGGAATTGACCAATAAGACTTCCGAGGATATGATGAAGGTGCGGAATCTGGGACGCAAGTCTCTGGAGGAAGTGCTGGCTAAGCTGAAAGAGCTGGGGCTGCAGTTGAATCCCAGTGAAGATTGAAGTTGGAGAAATTCTAAAGCGGATATGTCAGTTATGTTTATTGTTCCCCATCAGTAAGTCCAAGGGGCGTGAGGGGGGCTGTAACCTTAGTGGATATTGTATTGCGTCCGGTATGTAAGTCCGAAGGGCGTGGCCGGGCGTACCATGAGTGGAGAAAGGAATTATTGTTATGGCAAAGTACAGAAAATTGGGCAGAACTTCTTCTCAGAGAAAAGCGTTACTTCGTAATCAGGTGACTGCGCTGATCGCGCACGGCAAGATCGTTACCACCCAGGCTAAGGCCAAGGAGGTACAGAAGATTGCCGAGGGTCTGATTGCGATGGCCGTTAAGGAGAAGGATAACTACGAGACCGTTACCGTTACCGCCAAAGTTGCCCGCAAGGACAAGGACGGCAGGAGAGTAAAGCAGATCATCGACAAGGATACCAAGGCCGTATTGTCCGAGACACATCGCGACAAGGACGGTAAGATCCTGCGGATTGAGAACGGTGTGACCGTGACCGTATATGACGAGGTGGAGAAGGAGATCAAGAAGGATCTTCCCAGCAGATTGCATGCCCGCCGTCAGATGATGAGAGTGCTGTATCCCGTAGTGGAAGTTCCCAAGGAGGCCGCCGGCAGAAAGAGAAATACCAAGGAAGTCGATCTGGTGGCAAAACTGTTTGACGAGTACGCACCCAAATACGCGGACCGCAAGGGCGGTTACACCAGAATCATCAAGATCGGACAGCGCAAGGGCGATGCTGCGTTGGAAGTTGTGCTGGAATTGGTATAACGGATATATAAAGGAATTTATCAAAAAATGACTTATAGAGGAATTGGTCTTGCACCGGTTCCTCTTTTATAATATCATAAAATCAGGCAATTGCAAAAAGCTTATTTGCCCATCCCCTGTGTCTTGAAACGGGGTTTTGCAATTACCCAAATATTATAAACTAGGCAATTGCGAAACTCAGTTGCTATACGCGTGTCATTGTGCACATTGTATACTTAGGCGTAGGCACGCTTTCGCTCCGTTCTCACCGTAGCGGTACGTAAGATGCCAAAATACGGCATCGGAGGTTGCTAGCAACCTCGGTACCGACGGTTCGCGGCGCAACTGCTTTGCACCATGCCTACTTATGGAATATACAATATGCACAACTCGGTACTGACAAAATAACAGTTTCGCAATTAACTAAAATATTATAAAAAGATGAAGTGAGGAATAAGCTATGTATGAATGTCCCGGTTGTGGCGCCAACATGAAATTTGATATTGCGTCTCAGCAGATGTCCTGCGCTTACTGCGGTATGAGGGCAGAGCCGCATAGTCTGCAAAAGGAAACGGATGCCGAAGTGGAGGACACGTTTGATGTCACCAGGTTTACCTGTCCGCAGTGCGGCGGTGAGATGCTCAGCGGCGATCAGGATGCCACGGCATTTTGCAGTTTCTGCGGTGCGGCCAATATCCTGACAGGCCGGCTGGTCCGTGAAAAGCGCCCCAAATATATCATTCCATTTAAAAAGACCAAGGAGGATTGTAAGCGGGCGTATGCAAAAAAAATGCGCTGGGCAATCTTTGCTCCCCGCCAGCTGCGTGACCCCGCTTACATAGACAGCTTTCGGGGGATTTATATGCCCTATTGGACCTATGAGATGGAGCAGAAAGGAGGTATATGCTGTAAGGGTAAAAAAAGTTATCGGCGGGGAGACTATGTCTATACGGAACATTATGATCTGACCGGCAATATAGACGCGGAATATTACGGCTTTTCCTATGACGCATCCTCCACTTTTTGCGATAATATCAGCGAATCCCTGGCCCCGTATTTTGTGAAGGATCAAGTGGAATTCACCCCGGCTTACCTCAGCGGTTTTTACGCCGACATAGCGGATGTGGGCGAGGATCTATACCGTGAGAATGCCCTGAGGGCGGCAAACGAGAGCAGTTGGGCGCAGATACGCGGCGCAAAGGCCTTTAAGGAATATAAGGTAAGCTATAACGGCAGGCAGTCCGGTCTGACCGAATTGTTACATACCCGGTGCAGCGCCGCCCACAGTACCATGTATCCGGTTTGGTTTATGTCCTGGAGAAAAGATGACAGAGTGGCCTATGCCACCGTAAACGGTCAGACAGGCAAAGTGGTGGCCGACATGCCCATAGATATAAAAAATTATTGCGCGGTGGCGTTGATACTGGCCCTTCCTCTGTTTATCATCCTCAACCTGCTGGGTACGATGAAACCCATTACGCTGCTGGTGCTGAGCAGTCTGTTGGGCATTGCCGCCGCCTGGTTCTATCTGTTGGAGCTGCGTGCTATCCGGCGCAGGGAGAACAATGAGACGGATGTGGCATTGCAACAGAAAAAATGGGAAAAAAACATAGAGCGGGGAATGCCTGCAACGCCGCCCAAACAGTTGGGACGTCAGGGTTCCGGTTCCATATTTAAGAGACTGCCCAAAACGGTAACTTTGATGCTGGTCATGGTAGTGCTGACGCCAGTGATCACTGTGCTGGTGATCTTTCAGGCGATCCTGTCAATGATGGGAATGAGCTTAGCGTTTCTTGGACCGCTTGCGGCGATGGTGGTCTGTGGGATATTCTATTACATGAGCTTTAGGGAAGAGAAACGGCTGGAGAATTACAGGCATCGCTTTGGCGGTGTGACCGCAATGGTTGCACAGGCTATTGTGGCGATGATCTGCTTGTGGAATCCGGTGTCGGATCTCTGGTATTATCTGGGAGCGCTGCTCATTATGCTGTCGGTGATATTTGACATACGGGACATCATTAAGAGTTATAATCGGCTTGCCATGCGTAGGCTGCCGCAGTTTGACAAACAGGGAGGTGACGACCTTGCGTAAGATGAGAGTTATGACAACCCGGCTGCTGGGCCTGATGACAGCTCTGCTGATCTGTCTGACTGCAAAACTGTCTGCCTGCGCAGAGGTCATTGTGACCAATCAGGATACCGGATACCAGGTGTGCATAGAGGACGACGCGGAGTTATTGACTGAGGAAGAGCGCAGTGAACTGGCCAGACAGATGCTGGGTATCACTGACTACGGAAATGTTATGTTTAAGACCATCGATGAGAACAGCGGCAGCACTTCCGGGTATGCCACGGCTTTTTACCGGGAGTGCTTTGGCAGTTCCAGCGGCACCGTGTTTCTCATTGATATGGATAACCGCAATATCTGGATACGCAACGATGGGCGAATCAGCCAGATCGTAACCGATGACTATTCCGATACCGTCACGGATAACTGCTATTCTTACGCCAGCCGGGGAGACTATTACGGCTGTGCCCAGAAAGCATTTTCGCAGATCGAGGCCTTACTGAGAGGGCAGCGGATCGCGCAACCCATGAAATATATCTGTAATGCTTTCATGGCGGTGATTCTGTCCCTGCTGCTGACTCTGGGATTGGTCCGGCTGGTATCGAGAAAGACCGTTCCTGGCCATGGAGATCTGCTGCGGGCGGTGTCCCATGAGTTTCGTCTGAACGATCCTCTGGCAACTTATACCGGTACTACAAAAGAATATGATCCGCCCTCCTCCGACAGTTCTGACTCCGGCGGCAGCGGAGGCGGCAGTTCCGGCAGCGGCAGTGGCGGGGGACACAGTTTCTGATAGGGAGGATTAATCCATGTACGAATGTCCCGGTTACGGAGTCCGGGAAGTCCATACCCAAACCACGAAACGGTAGTTCACTGTCCTACGGCTATTCCAGTTCCTATGTCCCCGGTAGCGGAGCCGGAAACAATAACAAGGTTTCCGGCTCCTGCTACGGTGTTTTTTGGAAATGTTGATAGTCCTTACAGGAGTTCCAGTCGCCGCCCCAGGTAAAACCGTGCTCTTTGAACAGCCGGCAGCACAGATCGTTCTCATCGATCTTGTAGGGAAATGCCTTGCTGCGGTCCGCGTATTCTTCTCCGGCGGCAGGGGCCACATTGATACTGTGGTCCCTGTTATAGGTGATATAGGGATTGTACAGGGGATTGACGTCAACGGCCAGCCCGTAAGCGTGCCGGGACAGATTGGAGGAGCCGGACACCACCCGGTAGTTAAAACAGGAGGTGTTGTTGTCCTCCATGGACTGATCGTCATTCCCGTTATATTCGTCGATCAGGCGGATCTTTTCAATCCGGTACTCTGCCAGATACAGTTCATGGAATATTTCCACCAAGTCCTGCGCGATCTTCTGATTACAGATTAACTCCCCTTCTGCAGGATTTCCTTCAAAATCAATGTAAAACACATGCACATAGGAGAGGTTATGAGTGAAAATAGCCGGGTCTTCCAGGTCTTCGGGATAAGATACACCCGTTATATATTCTGCCAGCCCATCTGACAGAGGCTCATGGTAAAAACCCTCCGCCCACGTAGTTCGGGCATCCGCCATCAGGTCTTGGTTTAGGGAGAGGCCCGTTAAAGTGGCGCTGCCGACGGTTTCTGTCAAATTTTGCAAGTTATCTGTCTTCATATCATTTTCTGTTCCGTCAGTTTTAGGATTCTCTGTATCATATGCTTTTTCTTCGGAAACAGGTACATTTCCCGAAATCCCTTGTGTGTCGGCAGGTCCGGCGGAGTCTCCCTGGCCCGGTGTGCCGGCGGGTCCTGCGGCGTCTCCCTGGTCCGGTGTGTCGGTGGGTCCCGCGGTATTTCCCTGGCCCGGTGTGCCGGCGGGTCCGGCGGCGTCTCCTGTCTCCGGCGTGGCCGTGGGTCTTGGCGTGCCGGTGGGCTGGGGATGTTCCCGGGCAATATCTCCCAATGTCTCGGAACCGATCCCGGTTATACGGGAGATACTTATGCATATTATGATCACTGCGGCGATGGCAGTCAAACCTTTTATTAGAGCGTTACGCTTATTGTTCATATTGTGCGCCTTTCTGCGGGCAAAGGCCCGAACGATATAACCGGGCAGCCATTGGGCCATCCTGTCAGTTTTGTCTTCTCGGGATAGTATAGCATACCCCGGATTATTCGTCAAAAAACAGGGACTCAAAAATTCAAGTGTTAAGTGTAATAAGTTTTATAATTAGTTTTCGATTTAATGATTGTAAAAACCTGCCCAATTTAGTAAAATAATAAATCGAGGTATATAGGAATGAGTATTGTAAAAACCAAAAATCTGACATATGAATATTTGAGGCGGGATGAGGAAGGCAATGTGGAGGGCGTCACCAAAGCGGTAAACGATGTGTCGCTGCGGGTTCGCCGGGGCGATTTCATAGCCATCGTGGGACACAACGGTTCGGGAAAATCCACGCTGGCCAAGCATTTGAACGCCATCCTGCAGCCGACACAGGGCACGGTGTGGGTGGACGGCATAGACACCCGGGAGGACGAACGGGTTTGGGAGATACGCCAGAGGGCCGGAATGGTATTTCAGAACCCGGACAACCAGATCATCGGGCAGATTGTGGAGGAGGATGTGGGATTTGGTCCGGAAAATCTGGGTGTTCCCACACAGGATATATGGAAAAGGGTGGAGCAGAGCCTGCAGGCTGTGGGAATGTTTCAGTTTCGCACCCACTCTCCCAACAAGTTATCCGGGGGACAGAAACAGCGGGTGTCCATCGCCGGGGTGCTGGCCATGCATCCGGAGTGCATCATACTTGACGAACCCACCGCCATGCTGGACCCCAGCGGCCGCAAGGAAGTGATACGGGCCGTAAGAGAATTGAACAGCGCGGATAAGGTGACGGTGATCTTGATCACACATTATATGGAAGAAGTTATCCATGCGGATCATGTGTATGTGATGGATCAGGGCCGTATTGCAATGGAGGGGACACCCAGGGAGATTTTTTCCCGTGTGGAGCGGCTTAAAGAGCTGCGGCTGGATGTGCCCCAAGTGACGCTGCTGGCCTATGAGCTGCAGCAGCGGGGACTGAAACTGCACAGCGGGATACTGACTACCCAGGAGCTGGTGAAAGCTCTCAGACGGTATGAATGGCCTGAGGCAGATATCTTGACAGAGACGAAGGCTGCTGCCACAGAGGAAACGAACGAGCCGACCACGGAGGAAACGAACGAGCCGACTACAGAGGAAACGAACGAGCCGACCACGGAGGAAACGAACGAGCCGACTACGGAGGAAACGAACGAGCCGACCACGGAGGAAACGAACGAGCCGACCACAGAGGAAACGAACGAGCCGACCACAGAGGAAACGAACGAGCCGACCACGGAGGAAACGAACGAGCCGGTCACGGAGGAATCGAACGAGCCAACCACAGAAGAGACGGTGGAGGAGCGGCACACAGAAAGGGAGAGAACAGATGGCACTGACAGTTGATCATGTAAGTTATGTTTATGACCCGGACGCTCCTCTGGCCAGGATGGCACTCGACGATGTGAGCCTGACGATCCCGGAGGGACAGTTTATCGGGATCATCGGCCATACCGGTTCGGGTAAATCCACGCTGATGCAGCACCTGAACGGTCTGGTCAGGGCCTCCAGCGGCCGTATCCTTTTTAACGGACAGGATATTGACGCAAAGGATTACGACAAGAAAGAGCTGCGCAGCAAAGTAGGGCTGGTATTTCAGTATCCTGAACATCAACTGTTTGAGGTGGACGTGTTTTCGGATGTGTGTTTCGGTCCCAGGAACCTGGGGCTGGACAAGGCGGAAGTGGAGCGGAGGGCAGCCGATGCTCTGGAGCGGGTGGGAGTACCCAGGGAGTTGTATACCCAGTCTCCCTTTGAGCTGTCCGGCGGGCAGAAACGCCGGGTAGCAATCGCCGGAGTGCTGGCAATGAATCCCGAGATATTGATTCTGGATGAGCCCACCGCCGGACTGGACCCCAAGGGCCGCCGGGAGATATTGGACCAGATCAAGGAACTGCAGACCCGCTCCCATATGACTATTTTGCTGGTCAGTCACAGTATGGAGGATGTGGCGGAGTATGTGGACAGGATCATTGTTATGAACCGGGGAAAGATAATATATGACGATATTCCGCGCAATATTTTCAAACGATACCGGGAGCTGGAAGAGATCGGACTGGGAGCGCCCCAGGTGACATATATTATGCAGACTCTGCGAAAGAGCGGTCTGCCGGTGAGTACGGAGGCTACAACCGTGCAGCAGGCGGCGGATGAGATCATGAAGGTACTGGATGGAGTTTTGGTATGCTGAGAGATATAACTTTGGGACAATATTATCAGACAGAGTCTGTGATCCACCGGCTGGACCCCCGAGTCAAGCTGGCGGGGACGCTGCTGTATATCATTTCCCTGTTTCTGTTTGAAAATATATTGGGCTATGTGTTGGCGGCACTGTTTCTGGCACTGGTGATCGGCCTGTCCCATGTGCCCTTTAAATTTATGGTGCGGGGAATGAAAGCCATTCTTTTCCTGATGCTGATCACGGTGGTGTTCAATCTGTTTCTGACCCCCGGCCAGGAGTTGTTAAGGCTTTGGAGACTGACCATCACCCGGGAAGGGCTGCACAATGCGGTATATATGGCTTTGCGGCTGTCCTTTCTGATTATGGGTTCTTCCATTATGACGCTGACCACCACGCCCAACAATCTGACGGACGGTATGGAAAGAGGCTTGCGGCCGCTGAAGATCTTCAAGGTGCCCATACATGAAGTGGCGATGATCATGTCCATCGCCCTGCGCTTTATCCCGATCCTGCTGGAGGAGACGGACAAGATTATGAAGGCCCAGATCGCCAGAGGCGCGGACTTTGAGAGCGGCAACCTGATACGGAGGGCCAAAGCCATGGTGCCCTTGCTGGTACCGCTGTTTATCTCCGCTTTCCGCCGGGCCAACGACCTGGCCATGGCAATGGAGGCCCGCTGCTACCGGGGAGGCGAAGGGCGGACCAAGATGAAACCGCTGATCTATCAGCGCCGGGACCGGCTGGCGTATCTGTGCATCCTGTTGTATCTGGGGTGCAAGATGGCGGCGGGACTTGTGTGAGGATAAAGGACCCCGCGGAGGAGGCTGTCTTGCAAGTGCCTAAGCCGCGGTAACTGAAGATTCCAGAAGGGCAGGACGGCATATGGAAAAAAAACGGGTGCGTCTGACAGTGGCCTATGACGGGACGGCCTATCACGGCTGGCAGACACAGGATAACGCAGTTACAATAGAGAGCGTGCTAAACCGGGCCCTGACGGATCTGCTGGGAGAACCGGTTCAGGTCATCGGCGCCAGCCGCACGGACGCGGGGGTACATGCTCTGGGCAATATAGCCGTGTTCGACACCACGGCCCGGATGCCGGCGGAAAAAATATCTTACGCGCTGAACCAGCGGCTGCCGGAGGATATTCGTGTGCAGCGTTCCGAGGAGGTGAACGGCGACTGGCATCCCCGCCGGGTAGAGAGCCGTAAGACCTATGAATACAGGATATATCGGGGAACTTTTTCTATGCCCACCAGACGGTTGTACACTTATTTTACCTATCATGAGTTGGATGTGGAGGCAATGCGCCGGGCGGCAGGGTATCTGGTGGGTGAACATGATTTTAAAAGCTTTTGCCAGACCGGGGCCCAGGTGGAGAGTACCGTGCGGCAGATATATTCCATAGAACTGTACGAGCAGGGACCGGAGCTGGCGCTGCGGATATGCGGCGGCGGATTCCTCTATAATATGGTAAGGATCATTGCGGGCACCTTGATGGAGGTAGGCAGGGGAAAGCGCAGGCCGGAGGATATGGAGGCCGTGCTGGCAGCCTGCGACCGCCGGGCGGCGGGTCCCACCGCTCCTGCCCGGGGTCTGACGCTTGTAAAGTATGAGTTTGGAGGAAAATTCGGGGAAAAATGTGCAAAACAAAAATTCGGGGAAAAATCTGTAAAACCATATTGACAGCCGGGGAAACCTATAATATAATATATCACTGTGGCAGAGTTTGTACGCCATTTATTCGTGTCAAGTCAAAGCCCCGACGAGACATGGAGAAAGAGAGTGATCCGGTTTTGGACGCTCCCGTGCTGTAGCCGGACATCTGCAGCGCCTGAGAGGAAAAAGCCACCCAACTAACAAGGACAAAGTAATACGGAGGTAACGCAATGAAAACATTTATGGCTAGTCCAGCTACTATCGATAGAAAATGGTATGTAGTAGACGCTACAGATCAGACCCTGGGCCGTCTGGCCTCTGAGGTTGCCAAGGTACTCAGAGGAAAGAACAAGGCGATCTTTACTCCCCATATGGATTGCGGCGATTATGTGATCGTGATCAATGCGGAGAAGATCAAGGTTACAGGCAAGAAACTGGATCAGAAAGTTTATCGTCATCATTCCGAGTATGTAGGCGGTATGAAGGAGACAACCCTGAGAGAGAAGATGGCCAAGAAACCTGAGCAGGTGATCGAGATGGCTGTCAAGGGTATGCTGCCTAAGGGACCTTTAGGAAGACAGATGTACACCAAGCTGCATGTATACGCAGGACCTGAGCACGGTCATGCCGCTCAGAAACCTGAAGTGCTGACATTCTAAGGGACAGGAGGGAGAATAGATCATGGCTAAGACAGCAAAATACTACGGAACCGGTAGAAGAAAAAAGTCCATCGCAAGAGTATATCTTGTACCCGGTAAGGGCGATGTGACTATCAATAAGAGAAACATGGACGATTACTTTGGCCTGGAGACATTGAAGGTTATCGTGCGTCAGCCTCTGGTAGCTACAGAAACCGCTGACAAGTTCGATATTATCGTCAATGTAAAGGGCGGCGGATACACCGGCCAGGCCGGCGCTATCAGACACGGCGTAGCGAGAGCTCTGCTGCAGGCAGACGCGGATTACAGACCTACGCTGAAAAAGGCAGGCTATCTGACAAGAGATCCCCGTATGAAGGAGAGAAAGAAGTATGGTCTGAAGGCTGCGAGACGCGCGCCTCAGTTCAGCAAGAGATAAGCAGATATCCGCGATCGCGAAAATGTGTGGAAACCCACAGACAGATATTGTCTGTGGGTATTTTTTATGGAACAGTCTGTGAACATTCATCTATTCTGTTGATATATGCAAGAAAATGTCAATTCGGCTCAAAAATTAGTTGATAATATGGAAAATACGAATTATAATCTCAAACTTCCCACACCGATTTCGGGAATAAAGCCTTGATAAATGCCGGTTGGGA
>ERZ777305.1256-NODE-1256-length-32018-cov-48.604230_pt1 | contig 32018 bp, 29 predicted proteins | sample MGYA00374965_ERZ777305 | MGnify/ENA primary metagenome ERZ777305 (study PRJEB29328, sample SAMD00013331) | mouse gut metagenome | study: EMG produced TPA metagenomics assembly of the Metagenome analysis of fecal microbiota from mouse which was promoted... | reverse complement strand
CCGTCTGAAAAATTTCGGCCCTGTCATTAACAAGCATTATTAAACAACCTCTAAACGGCATCCCGTCCGCAGCGGAGGGCGAATTTTTCCCTTTTATTTTTTATTGTGGAAAAATATGCCTAACTTTGCGGTGTAAAATTCTGACAAACAATGAACCTGCAGGGACTCTGCCTGAAATCGGCCGGGTTTCTCTTTTTTATTGTACCTTATCTCATCACTCTCTAAAATCAAAATCTTTACCGCCATGGCAATCACCTACATGACCAAGGAAGGTTACAAAAAGAAAATGGAAGAAATCGCGTTTCTTGAAAACGTGAAGCGTCCCGAAATATCACGCGCCATCGCTGAAGCCCGCGACAAAGGCGACCTCAGCGAAAACGCCGAATACGATGCCGCAAAGGAAGCCCAGGGCATGCTTGAAATGAAGATAGCGCAGCTAAAGGACCTTGTGGCCCATGCCCGAATCATCGACGACAGCAAACTCAACACCGACGAGGTGCAGATTCTCAACAAGGTCAAAATCAAAAACGTGGCCAACGGGCAGGTGATGGAATACACCATCGTGGCCGACAGCGAGGCCAACCTGCGCGAGAAAAAAATCGCATCTTCGACCCCCATCGCCCAGGGCCTGCTCGGCCACCGCATCGGCGAGGTGGTGGAAATACGTGTGCCCTCCGGCCTCATGAAATTCGAAATCGTAGAAATATCATTCTGATGCCTACCATATTCTCACGCATCGCAGCCGGCGAGATTCCATGCTACAAGATAGCCGCCGACGAGCGTCATTTCGCATTTCTCGACATCAACCCCGTGGCTCCGGGCCATGTGCTCGTGATTCCGCGCCGTGAAGTGCCGTACATCTTCGACCTCACCGACGAGGAAACCGGCGCCCTGCACTGCTTCGCGCGCCGTGTGGCGCGCGCCGTGGAGGCCGCTATGCCCTGCAAGCGCGTGGGCATGACGGTGATAGGCCTTGAGGTGCCCCACGCCCACATCCACCTCATCCCCATCACGGTGGAGAACGACATGAACTTCGCCAAGGGAAAACTCACCCTCCCCGAAGCGGAAATGCAGCATATAGCCGACGCCATACGCGCCGAATACGATAAAATCGCCGAATGATGAAACGCTTGCTCATCCCCGCCCTTGCAGCCCTTGCGGCGGCATGCACCGGAGGCCATAAAGGCTGGACTATAGAAGGAGCCGTGTCCGGCTGCGAAGGCCGTAAAATGGCAGTGGAAGGCTTCAATGCCGGCCGCTGGTACGTGATAGACAGCGTGGAGATAGGCCGCGGAGGCAGTTTCTGCTACGAGGCCGCCGCTCCGGCCTCCATTGCGGAAGTGCTGCGTCTCAACCTTGACGGACGTGCCGTCTACTTCCCTGTGGACAGCCTCGACCGCCTCACGCTGACGACCGACAGCGCATCTTTCGGCACGCGCTACGAACTCGGCGGCACCCCTGCCGCCGACAAAATTGTGGCCATCGACCGCATGATAGCCGAAAGCGTGGCCGCCCGCGGCGTGGACGGCGCTCTCGCCGACAGCACCCTCAAGGCCGGCCTCAACGACATCGCCATCAACGACTCGACCTGCATCGCCGCCTACTACATCATCAACAAAAACATCGGCGGCAAGCCTCTCTACGACCTTTCGCGCCGCCGCGACCTCGGAATCGTGGGCGCTGTGGCGCAGCGCTTCGCCGACATGCGTCCCGACGACCCGCGCACGAAATGGCTGACACAGATTTATCTGACCGCCCGCCAGCTCAACAACCCCGCCGCCGCGCCTGCCCTGAGCCTGCAGGCAAAGGAAAGCGGGCTGATAGACATCGTGCGCTACGACAACCGCGGCGTGGAGCAGAGCCTCGCCCGTCTGGCCGAAAAAGGCGGAGTCACGCTGCTCAGTTTCACGAGCTACGACGGCGAAGGCTCTCCGGCCTACAACGTGGCTCTCGCCGAGCTGCGCACGCGCTATGGCGCACAGGGTCTTGAAATATATCAGATAGCCTTCGATGCCGACGAGGTGGAGTGGAAGCGCAAGGCCGACAACCTGCCGTGGATCACGGTGTGGAACTCGCCGGTGGACGGCGCCGAGGTGCTGATGCAGTACAACGTGGGCGCGCTGCCCGTCACCTATGTGATAGGCCGCGACGGCACCATTGCCGAACGCGTGACCGACCCCGCCAAGCTCGCGGCAGCCGTGGCACGCGCCATGTGAAAAAATATCTGAGAAACATCCTCTGAACGAAAGACTGGCAGAAATCCGGACAGATAGAGCAGTTGAAAGGCTATTTGGCCGGTTTGTGGAGCCGCCGCATCGACAAAGTGGCGCGCATGATCTACAGCATTGAGGACGACCGGGTAATCGTCACTGCGGTATCGCTTGAAGGCCACTATGGCGACAAATAGGAAGTGCGGTTCTGCTGATTAATTATAGTTAAAAATAGTTATATTTAATTAATTATGCGGGCGCTGTATGTACAATATGGCGCCTGTATTGTGCTCATACGCAAAAAAATCGCTAACTTTGCAACATCTTCAGAGTGAAGGAGGGGGCGGGGTCGCTTCCTCCTTTTGTATAACCTGTACACAATGATAGACAAGCAACTGCTCACAGACACCGTGCTGCGCGCCATCGACGGCAGCGACAATTTCCTCGTGGACATCCGCGTGAGTCCCTCCAACGAGATAGTGGTGGAGATAGATTCGCCCGAAGGCGTGGACATCGACACATGCGCACGCATCACGCGCCTAATAGAGGACACTTTCGACCGCGACACCGAGGACTACGAACTCGAAGTGGGCTCGGCCGGCCTCACGGCTCCGATGCGCGTGCGCGGCCAGTTCCTCAAAAACATAGGCAAGCCTGTGGAGGTGCTCACCGGCGACGGCCGCAAGCTGCACGCCACCCTCGCCGGCGTGAACGACGACGCCACGCAATTCACCGTCGCCGTGGAGACCAAGGTGAAAGAGCCCGGAGCCAAACGTCCGGTGCTGCGCACCGAGGAAATCACGCTGGACACGGCGGAATGCAAATACGTGCGCTACGAGATAAAATTCTGACAAAAACAAGAACTCAATAAATACCCCTACAGCTATGGCTAAGAAAGAGGCAACCCCCAACATGGTAGAACAGTTCGCCGAGTTCAAGGAACTGAAAAACATCGACAAGACCACGATGATAAGCGTGCTGGAGGAATCCTTCCGCAACGTGCTCGCCAAAATGTTCGGCACCGACGAGAACCTGGACGTGATTCTGAACCCCGACAAGGGCGACGTGCAGATTTTCCAGAACCTCACGGTAGTGCCCGACGGCGAAGTGCAGAACCCCAACCTCGAAATATCCCTGACCGACGCCCGCGCCGACGACGACCCCGATGCGGAAGTGGGCGAGGAGCACACCAAGGAAATATTCTTCGACAAGTTCGGACGCCGCGCCATCCTCAATCTGCGCCAGACACTCCAGAGCAAAATCCTCGACCTGCAGCACGAAGCCATCTTCGAGAAATTCAAAGACCTCGAGGGAGAGCTGGTGAGCGGCGAGGTGTACCAGACATGGAGCCGCGAGACCCTCCTGCTCGACGACGAAAAGAACGAGCTGCTGCTGCCCAAGAGCGAAAGCATCCCCGGCGACTTTTTCCGCAAGGGCGAGACGGTGCGCGCAGTCATTGCCAACGTGGACAACAAGAACAACAACCCCAAAATCACCGTAAGCCGCACCAACGAGCAGTTCATGCGCCGTCTTTTCGAGCTTGAGGTGCCCGAAATACACGACGGACTCATCAACATCCGCGCCGTTGCCCGCATCCCGGGCGAACGCGCCAAGATAGCTGTCGAGAGCTACGACGACCGCATCGACCCCGTGGGAGCGTGCGTGGGCGTGAAAGGCAGCCGCATCCACGGCATCGTGCGCGAACTCCGCAACGAAAACATCGACGTAATCAACTACACGGCCAATCCGTCGCTGTTCATCCAGCGCGCGCTGTCGCCGGCAAAGGTGAGCAGCATACGCCTCGACGAGGAAGAAAAGAAGGCGGAAGTGTTCCTGCGTCCCGAAGAAGTGTCGCTGGCCATCGGTAAGAACGGTCTTAACATCAAGCTCGCCTCCATGCTCACGGGCTACACCATTGACGTATACCGCGACACCGAGGACTCCTACGAGGAAGACATCTACCTCGACGACTTCAAGGACGAAATCGACGAATGGGTGATAGAAGCGCTCAAAAACGTGGGTTTCGTGACGGCCAAGTCGGTGCTCAACGCTCCGCGCGACATGATTATCGAGAAAGCCGACCTCGAAGAAGAGACCGTGGACGGCATCCTCGCTATCCTGCGCGCCGAATTCGAAGACTGAGCCGGCGCAACGGCGCCCCGCGCCTGACCTCCGCAGCTCAAATCCCCTCAATATTCACTGAACGAAGTTTTTAACACAACATATGGCGAAACAAAAGATAAGCAACATCGCAAAGGAACTCAACGTGGGTCTGCCCAACATCTTCGAGTTCCTGCGCAAACACAACATTGAAATCGTCGAAAGCCCCAACTCCCGGGTTGAGGACTCGGTGGTGGCGATGCTGACACATCATTTTCAACCCGACCGGGAGTTAAAAACTCGTTCCGATCAGCAGACCAGCGACCGGCGCCAGCTGCGCGCCGATGCCCGCGCCCAGGCGCCCGCACGCTCCGCCGAGCCCGATTTGGCGCATACACCCTCCGATCTGGCTCAGAAACCCCGCATACTCGGAAAAATAGAGCTTGACCCCAAAGGTAATCCCGTAAAGCCCGAACCCAAGCCGCAACCGAAACCCGCGCCCAAGCCGCAACCCAAGGCTGCACCCGCTCCCGCCCCTGAAATAGAAAAAAAACCGGAACCTGCGCCTGTGGAAACACAGAAAGCCGAGCCTACGCCCGCAGCCAAGCCGCAGGCTGAAACTCCGGCCAAGGCCGCAGCGCCTGCACCGGTCAAAAAGGAAGAATCCCCACAACCCAAGCCCCAGACATTGGCAACCAATCAACCCTCGCCCGAAGCCGCAGCATCGCCGGCTCCGGCAGCAGAACAGAGCAGTGCCGCTCCGTCAGAACCCGAAGTGTTTACAACCGGCAGCACGCCCCGCGTGCAAGGTCCGGTGATACTCGGAAAAATCGACCTTTCGGCCATCAACTCCAATACGCGCCCCAAAAAGAAAACCAAGGAGGAGCGCCGCAACGAGCGTAAAGCCCAGCAGGGAACAGGCGCCCAGGGAACAGGCGCCGGAGGCGACTCCCGCCGCAAGCGCAACCGCATCGGCGGTTCGCAGAAAGTGGACATTGAAAAGGCAGGCCGTCAGGCGGCCAACGAGCCACGCCCGCAGCGCGAGCGCGGCGGCGCAGGCGGCGGACAGAACCAGCGGCCGCCCAAAAACCAGGGAGGCAAGAACCGCCGTCAGGCACCCGCACCGGCTCCTGAAGTCAAAGACGAAGATGTTTCGAAGCAGGTAAAGGAGACGCTCGCACGCCTCACAAGCAAGGACAAAGGTCTGAAAAAAGGTGCAAAATGGCGCAAAGAGAAGCGCGACGCCAACGCCGCGCGCGCCGAACAGGCCGCGCGCGCCGAACAGGCCGAAAGCCGCACCCTAAAGCTCACCGAGTTTGTGACCGCCAACGACCTTGCCGTCATGATGGATGTGCCCATCAACCAGGTTATAGCCACGTGCATGAACATCGGTGTGATGGTGAGCATCAACCAGCGCCTCGACGCCGAAACCATCAACATCGTGGCCGAAGAATTCGGCTACACGACCGAGTATGTGTCGGCAGAAGTGGCCGATGCCATCCATCAGGAGGAGGACAGCGAGGAAGACCTCAGCTCGCGTCCGCCCATCGTGACGGTGATGGGCCATGTGGACCATGGCAAGACGTCGCTGCTCGACTACATCCGAAAGGCCAACGTCATCGCAGGCGAGGCCGGAGGCATCACGCAGCACATCGGCTCGTACAGCGTCAAACTCGCCGACGGACGCCACATCACCTTCCTCGACACCCCCGGCCACGAAGCGTTCACTGCCATGCGTGCCCGCGGTGCGAAGGTCACGGACATCTGTATCATCATAGTCGCCGCAGACGACAACGTGATGCCGCAGACCGTCGAAGCCATAAACCACGCATCGGCGGCAGGCGTGCCCATCGTGTTTGCCATAAACAAGATAGACAAACCGCATGCCAATCCCGAAAAAATCAAGGAGGAGCTTGCGGCCATGAACTACCTCGTGGAGGAATGGGGCGGCAAATACCAGTCGCAGGACATCTCGGCCAAGAAAGGCATAGGTGTGGAGGAACTCATGGAAAAAGTGCTGCTCGAAGCCGAAATGCTCGAACTGAAAGCCAACCCCGACCGCCGCGCCACCGGTGCCATAATCGAGTCGTCGCTCGACAAGGGCCGCGGCTACGTGGCCAACGTGCTTGTGCAGAACGGCACTCTGCGCGTAGGCGACATCGTGCTGGCCGGCAACCATTTCGGCAAAGTCAAGGCGATGTTCAACGAGCGCAACCAGCGCATAAAGGAGGCCGGTCCGGCCACCCCCGCACTCATACTCGGCCTCAACGGCGCTCCCACCGCCGGCGACACTTTCAACGTGATGGAAACCGAGCAGGAAGCGCGAGAGATAGCCAACAAGCGCGAGCAGCTGCAGCGCGAGCAGGGTCTGCGCACCACCAAGATACTCACTCTCGAGGACATAGGCCGCCGCCGCGCCATCGGCAACTTCCAGGAACTGAACATCATCGTCAAAGGCGACGTGGACGGCTCCATCGAGGCTCTCGGCGACTCGCTCATCAAACTGTCGACGGAGGAAATCCAGGTCAACGTGCTCCACAAGGCCGTCGGCGAGATTTCCGAAAGCGATGTCACGCTTGCCGCCGCTTCCGACGCCATCATCATCGGCTTCCAGGTGCGTCCCTCGCAGGCCGCGCGCCGTGTGGCAGAGCGCGAAGGCGTGCAGATACGTCTCTACTCTGTCATCTACGATGCCATCGAGGAGGTGAAGGACGCTATGCAGGGCATGCTCGCTCCCGAGCTGAAGGAGGAAGTCACCGGCACTGCCGAAGTGCTCGAGACATACCACATCAGCAAGGTGGGCACCATCGCCGGCGCCATCGTGCGCGAAGGCAAAATCAAGCGTACGGCCAAGGCGCGCCTAATCCGCGAGGGCATTGTGCGCTACACCGGCACGTTCGGCTCGCTCAAGCGCTTCAAAGACGATGTGAAGGAAGTGGCTTCGGGCTACGACTGCGGTCTGTCCATAGCCGGATTCAACGACATCAAGGTCGGCGACATCATCGAAAGCTTCGAGGAAGTGGAAGTGGCACGCAGCATCTGATGCGCGTACACATCAACATAGGTTCAAACCAAGGCGACCGCCTTGCCCTTGTCGGGCAGGCGGTCGCCTTGATTGCTGAAGCGTGGCCGGAAGCGGCCATGTGTGAGTCGGCGCCTGTCGAGTCTGCCCCGTGGGGCTATGAATCCGACGCAGCGTTTATAAACCTCGGTATTATGCTCGAACTGCCCGGCCGGCCGGACCCGCACGAAATCCTGCACACGCTCCAGGCCATCGAACGGAGGATAGCACCCCGGGCGAGCCACCGCAACCCCGACGGCAGCTACCGCGACCGCCCCATCGACATAGACCTCATCGATGCCGGAGGCTTGCGGGTGTGCGATGCCGAACTTACGCTGCCTCACCCGCGTGCCCATCTGCGCCCTTTCGTCATCGGACCGCTGCGCGAACTCGACCCGGCCACAGCCGACGCAATAATTCGCCGCGCCGCGCGTTAGTATTCTGATGAAAAAGCTATTGTACACTCTCCTTATACTGCTGGCCGCCATTGCGGCAGGCTGCATCGAAGACGGCTTCAGCACATCGCCGTCCGACGCTCCGCACATGAGTGTGGACACACTGCACATGGGCACCGTGTTCACGGAAGAAGGCACGCCCACCTACCGCTTCACCGTCCACAACCGGGCGTCCAAATCCATATCCATAAGCTCCGTCACTCTCGGAGGCGACAATCCGGAGTGTTTCCGCCTCAACGTGGACGGGTTCAGCGGACGTGAGTTCCACGATGTAGAGATACGCGCCAAGGATTCCATATATGTGTTTGTTGCCGCCACCCTGCCTGCCAACGGCAAGAATGTCCCCGTCGACATCCGCGCCACAGTAGATTTCCTCGCCAACGGCGTGGAGAAAAGCGTAGTGCTCGACGCGCAGGGCCGTGACGCTGTGCGCCTTCATGCGGTGACGCTCGATTCCGACACTGATTTTCCGGCAGGACGCCCCTATATAGTGTACGATTCGCTCGTAGTGGCGCCGGGAGCGACCCTGCGCGTGGCGCCCGGCGCGGAGCTGTACTTCCACGACGGCGCCCATATGGCCGTGCGCGGCAGTCTTTATGCCGCAGGCACGCCCGACACTCCCGTGCATATGGCCGGCGACCGTACGGGCAACGTCGTGGCCGACATATCTTTCGACATCATGTCGCGTCAGTGGACGGGGGTGTTTTTCACCTCCACCAGCCGCGACAACGTGATGGTGCAGGTGGACATGCGCAACACGTGGCAGGGGCTCCGTATCGAGGGCACTCCGGGCGACGCGGAGCGGCCGTCGCTTTCGCTGCTCAACTGCCGCCTGCACAACTCGGCCGGTCTGGTGATGGAGGCCGTGCACGCTGATGTGGCCGCATTCGGATGCGAGTTCGCGGAAGGGGGCGAGGGGCTGGTGCGCCTGCAGGGCGGCAGCCACGTGCTCAACCACTGCACTCTCGCCAACTATTATCTGTTCGCCGCCATCAGCGGCCCCGCATTGCAGCTGGCACACACATCGCCGGCCGACGACGACAGCTCGGGCGCGCCCTACACCAGGGCCGACATATCCAACAGCATCATCTACGGCCTGGGCACCGATCTGAGCCACGGCGACCTTTCCGGCACGGACATAACGCTTGATTACTGCCTGCTGAAAAGCGCCGGCAGCGACGACGACAACTTCTCCTACTGCCTCTGGGACACCGACCCGCTATACCGGAACGACAGGGAGAAATACATCTTCGACTACCGCCTCGGCGAAAACTCTCCCGCGATAGGCGCGGGCTATGTGCATGCCGTCGACCCGCGTGCGGCGGTCGACGCCTATGGCAACGAGCGCGGCTCCGAGCCGGACCTCGGAGCATATGTGTACGTTCCGCAGCAGGCCGGAACAGCCGACTGACGGAGGATGGGCTACGGTTTTGTAAGGTGGATTATGGGACATGGCTTGCCTTCGGAGTCGACGGCAACCGTGGTTTTCCGTACATGATACGGCATTTTACATGCCGCCGAACAGGCCGAGGTCGGCGCTATGGTCGAGGCCGAGGTGGGAGTAGGCGAGGTCGGTGACCTCGCGTCCGCGCGGTGTGCGCTTGATGAAGCCTTCTTTTATCAGGTAAGGCTCGTACACTTCCTCTATCGTGCCGGGGTCTTCGCCGAGCGCCGTGGCTATGGTGCTCAGCCCCACTGGGCCTCCTTTGAATTTTGTGATGACGGTGCGCAGCAGCTTGTTGTCTATCTCGTCGAGTCCGTAGCGGTCGATGTTTAGAGCTTCGAGGGCGTAGCGTGCTATGGCTGTGTCTATGTCGCCGCTGCCTTTGACCTGGGCGAAATCGCGCACGCGGCGCAGCAGGGCGTTGGCTATTCGCGGTGTGCCCCGGCTGCGCAGCGCCACTTCCAGCGCCGCTTCCGGCGATATGCGTACTCCGAGCAGGCCGGCCGAGCGCTCCACGATGCCGCGCAGCACTTCGTGGTCGTAATACTCGAGGTGGCAGTTGATGCCGAAGCGCGCGCGCAGCGGCGATGTGAGCAGGCCGCTGCGTGTGGTGGCTCCCACGAGCGTGAAAGGTTCGAGGCTCAGCTGCACGGAACGCGCCCCGGGACCCTTGTCTATCATGATGTCTATGCGGTAGTCCTCCATGGCCGAGTACAGATACTCTTCCACGACGGGGCTGAGGCGGTGTATCTCGTCGATGAACAGCACGTCGTTGGGCTCGAGCGAGGTGAGTATGCCTGCAAGGTCGCCCGGCTTGTCGAGCACGGGGCCGGATGTGATTTTGAGTCCGACGCCGAGTTCGTTGGCCACGATGCCGGCGAGGGTGGTCTTGCCGAGTCCGGGAGGGCCGAACAGCAGGATATGGTCGAGCGCCTCGCGGCGCATGCGTGCCGCGGCCACGAAGACGCGCAGGTTCTCCACTATCTTTTCCTGTCCGCGGAAGGCCTCGAAATGTCCCGGGCGCAGGGCGCGTTCAATATCGCGCTCGCTTCCGGCCGGCGCTCCGTTGTCGCGTATGTCGAATGATTCTTCTTGCATGGTGTCACTTCAGTTTTTGCAGCACCCGGGCCGTTATGCTTTCGGGGCGTATGGCTCGCAGGCACATATAGTCGCCGCGCGCGCACGGCTTGTCGCCGAACACGCTGCACGGGCGGCACGGCACGGGCAGCTGCACCATGTCGGCCTCGGTCTGCCGCCAGCCGGTGAAGCCGCAGTAGGGATGTGTGGCTCCCCACACGCTCACGGCGGGCGCTCCGGCTATTGCGGCCAGGTGCATGTTGCCGGAATCCATGGAGAGCATGCAGTCGAGATGGTTGAACAGCGCGAGTTCGGCCGCGAAGCCATAGCGCTTGCCTGCGAGGCATTGCACGTTGTGGCCGATGCTGTCGGCCCACGCGGCCAGTGTCTCTGCCTCGTGGCCTCCTCCGCCCAGCAGGAAGATGCGCACGTCGGGTTCGGCGGCGAGCGCCGCCACCACCTGCTCCATCTGCCTCTCGGGATAGATTTTTCCTTTATGGGCCGCAAAAGGTGCGATGCCTATCCACCGTTCGCCGGCGGGTTTCGGGCCGGTGATGGCGGCGAAACTCTCGGCGGGGGCACAGGAGCGGCCGCCGAACAGTCCGTCGAAACACTCCTGCAGCGGCATTCCCGCGCGCTCGAAAGCAAGGGCATAGCGGTCGCGTATGCCTGTGAGTGGCAGCATCAGTTTGTTGTTGGGGCGTGTGAGCGCGCGGCGTTTGCCGCGCGCCTTGTCGAGGCGTGCCGTGCGCACGCCGTGCAGCCGCAGGAAGAATCCGAGCAGACGGGTGCGCAGCACCGAGTGCAGGTCGACGAACACATCAGGGCTGAACTGCCGGCGCATCTCTGCCGCGAGACGGCGCATGCCTGCCACGCCTCGGTAGGCGTCGGCATGCACGTCTATGCCCGCCACCGTAAGGTTGGGCGGGGCGCAGGAGAAGATGGGCACCATCGACTCGCGCGTGAGCATCACGAACCGGGTCTGCGGATAGCAGCGGCACGCGCTGTACACCACAGGCACGGTCATGGCCACATCGCCTATGGCGGAGAAGCGCGCCAGCAGTACGGAGGAGGGGATGGACGGCATGTTTAGTGCTTGTTTAAAAATAAATGTTTCCGCCGTGACGGCCATTTTATTTTTTCGCTGCGTACAGCACAGGGTTCGTGTCCGTGTCGTTGTACATTTTCATCTGCCGGTACACTTTCATGTATTTGCGTCCGGCGGCGATGTCGTCGAGCAGGGTGTCGATGGCCGATGTGAGGTCGGCGCGCTGCTCGTCGAGCACGGCCAGTTTGGCCGCGCAGCGCGCGCGGTGTGCGTCGGAAGCATCGGCGCGCAGCGTTTCCGCTTTCATATGGAAAATCTTAAGGGCGAGGATGCTCAGGCGGTCGAGCGCCCATGCCGGGCTTTCCGTGTTTATCGTGGCTTCGGGCAGGGCGTTCACCCCGGCGTAAAGGTCGCGGAAATAGCTGTCGAGTTCTTCCACCATGTCGGTGCGGTGCTGGTTGGATGCGTCGATGCGTCGCTTCAGAGCCAGCGCTTCCACGGGGTCGATGGCCGGGTCGCGGATTATGTCCTCAAGATGCCATTGCACGGCGTCGATGTGGTTTTTGGCAAAGAGCGTGTGCTCGATGCTGCCGGGAGCATATGGGTTCTGCTCGGGTGCGTCGACGTGGTCGGCCACGTGGTAGCGGTCGGTGGCGGCGGCGAATATGCCGTAGGCCTTTTGTGCGAATTTCTCCATGGTGATGTGTTTTTAGAACTTATGGTCAGACAAGCTGTTAACGGCGTTTGCGTGCGTTGGCCTTGGACTGGGCGCGCATGGCTGCTTCCTGCTGTTTCTGCGCGGCTTCGAGGCGTGCCATGAGGCCCGATTTCTTGCGCGGCTTGCGTGCGTTGGCTTCCATTTCCGCGCGCACTTTTTTCTCGTCGACGAATGCGCGTGTGAGGGTGGTCTGCACGATAGTGATGAGCAGTGTGAGCAGGTAGTAGTAGCTCAGGCCGGAGGCGTAGTCGTTGAAGAAGAAAAGGAACATGACGGGCATCAGGTACATCATCCATTTCATGCCGGGCATGGTCTGTCCGCCGGGCTGGTTCTGCATGGTGAAGGTGGTGTACACGATGTTGGCCACGGTCATGAGCAGGCAGAACAGGCTCACCTTGTCGCCGTAGAACGGAATCGAGAACGGCAGCGTGCAGATGTAGTCGGGCGCCGACAGGTCGTGGGCCCACAGGAAGCTCTGGCCTCGCAGCTCTATGGCCGACGGGAAGAACGAGAACATGGCTATGAGCACTGGCATCTGCAGCAGCATGGGCAGGCAGCCCGACAGCGGGCTCGCTCCGGCGCGCGAATACAGCGCCATTGTTTCCTGCTGCCGTTTCATGGCGTTCTCCTGTCCGGGGTATTTCTCGTTGATGGCCGTGATTTCAGGCGCGAGCACGCGCATGCGGGCCTGCGATTTGAAGCTCTTGTAGGTGAACGGGAAAAGGATGAGTTTGATGAAAATCGTCAGCAGCAGGATTATGATGCCGTAGTTGCTGATGAATCCGCTCAGGAAGTCGAAAACGGGGATGACGATAATCTGGTTCACCCAGCGGAAGATCCCCCAGCCGAGGGGCACGAGGCGGGTGAGGTCGAGGTCTTCTCCCTCATACACTTTGTCTTCCAGCGAGCTGAGCAGGGGATAGTCGTTGGGGCCGAAATAGAAGCTGAATTCGGCTGCTGTGCCGTCGGCCACGCTGTAGGGGAGCTGTGCGGCCATGTCCATGTCCTTGAGCCAGTCGGCCTGCGAGAGGACGTTGCTGCGGAGGTCGGCGGTGGAGAAATAGTCTTTGGCTATTATCACGCTCGAGAAGAACTGGTTTTTGAAGGCCACCCATTTGACGCGTCCGTTGAGTTCCTCATGATCGTCTTTGTTCGAGTTCAGTTCCTCGGGGCCTTCGCCGGCGTATTTGTACATCACGGCCGAGTTGCGCTCTTCGAAAGTGCGTCCGGTCTCGTTGCGTCCGAGCACCTGGTGCCAGTTGAAGCCCATGGAGGCTGTGCTGGGCGGCAGCACCGAGCCCATGCCCTGCTGCACCACCTGCATGCGCACGAGGTAGCTGTCCTCGGCCATGGTGTAGCGTATGCCCCACCAGGCGTCGTCGGCGAGCTGGAGCTTCATGAGCAGCGAGCTGTCGCTTTCCACTACGGGCGTGAAGTTGAATTCGGCGGTGTTGAGGCGCTGGTCGGCTGTGGTGAGCACGAAGCTGTAGCCGTCTTTTTCGTTGCGGAACAGGTTGACGGGCTGTGCGGGAGTGGTGGTTTCGGTGTTGTATTTTTTAAGTTCCACACCTGTCACGCGTCCTCCGCGCGATGCGAATGTGACGCGCATGAGGTCGTTTTCCATCACGTTTTCCACGTCGGCGCCGCCGAGGTGGCGTGCGAATCCTTTGTATTTCTGTGCGTCGGCAATGCCTGTGCGCAGTGCCGCGAGTGCGCGGCGGCGGTCGTCAGGACCGAGTTCGCCATTGCCCGGGGCGAGTTCGGAAAGAGTCACCTTTCCGGCGGGGGCTCCGGCTGTGACGGTGGCGCTGAGCACGCCTGCGCTGTCGATTGACGCGTCGAAGGCGGCGGTGTGCAGCTGGCGTGTTCCGGTGGCGAGCACTGCCGCGCGCAGCGCGGCCATGTCGGCTTCGGTGAGGCTGTCGGGCCCGTAGGCAGTGTTGTCTTTTTTCGTGTCGGCGGCAAGCTGCTCCATGGCGGCGTTGTCGGCCTGCATGTTCTGCTCGGCATCGGGCTTGTTGAGGTACATGAATCCGAACAGGATTACTGCCATCAAGGCAAGTCCAGTGAGTGTGTTGCGATCCATTCGCTTATACTATTGATATATAGGTGATGATATTATTTCTGTTCTTTTTCGCGGCGGTAGTCTATGGCGGCCTGCATGAACGAGGCGAACAGCGGGCTCGGCGACAGCACCGTGCTCGAGTACTCGGGATGGTACTGCGTGCCTACGAACCAGCGCAGCGCGGGCACTTCCACCACTTCCACGAGGCCGGTGACGGGGTTGACGCCCACGCAGCGCATGCCGGCAGCCTCGAGAGCCTTGCGGTAGTCGTTGTTGAATTCGAAGCGGTGGCGGTGGCGTTCGCTTATCTCTGTGGCTCCGTAGGCCTTTGCCGCGAGGCTGTCGGGTTCCAGATGGCACTCGTAGGCGCCGAGGCGCATTGTGCCGCCCATGCTGGTGATGCTTTTCTGCTCCTCCATCAGGTCTATGACGTTGTGGCGCGTGGTGCTGTCCATTTCCGTGGAGTTGGCGTCCTCCAGCCCCAGCACGTCGCGGGCGTATTCGATTACCATGCACTGCATGCCGAGGCATATGCCGAACGTGGGGATGTCCTGCGCGCGGCACCAGCGCAAGGCGGCGAATTTGCCGTCGATTCCGCGCTGGCCGAAACCGGGCGCTATCACCACGCCGTCGAGTCCGTCGAGTTGTTCGCCGGCGTTTTCGTCGCGCAGTTTTTCAGAGTGGATGTAGCGCACTTTCACTTTGTAGCCGGCATACGTGGCGGCGTGGAACAGCGATTCGTAGATGCTCTTGTAGGCATCCTGGAGTTCCACGTATTTGCCTACGAGGCCTATGTGCACGGTTTCCTCGGCCTTGTCGAGCTTTTCGAGGAACGACGTCCACGGGGCCATGTCCGGCTCGCCCTCGACGGGCACGCCTGTCTTGCGCATCACGATTTCGTCGAGATGCTGCTCGTGCATCTTCATCGGTACCTTGTAGATGCTGTCCACGTCGATGCTCTGCACCACGGCGTCGGGGGCCACGTTGCAGAAGCGCGCGATTTTGCTGCGCATGTCCTGGCCGATGTGCTTTTCGGTGCGGAGCACGAGCACGTCGGGCTGTATGCCCAGCTCCTGGAGCTGTTTCACGCTGTGCTGTGTCGGCTTTGTCTTGAGTTCCTTCGCTGCGGCGATGTAGGGGACGTAGCTGAGGTGTATGCACAGGGCGTTGCCTCCGAGTTCCCAGCGCATCTGTCGCACGCTTTCGAGGAAGGGCAGCGACTCGATGTCGCCCACGGTGCCGCCGATTTCGGTGATTACGAAGTCGAAGCGGCCTGTGGAGCCGAGCGCGCGCACGCTGCGCTTGATTTCGTCGGTGATGTGCGGCACTATCTGTACGGTCTTGCCGAGATAGTCGCCGTGGCGCTCTTTGTCGATCACGCTCTGGTATATGCGGCCGGTGGTGACGTTGTTGGCGCGCGAGGTGCGTATGTTGGTGAAGCGCTCGTAGTGTCCGAGGTCGAGGTCGGCTTCGTAGCCGTCCTCCGTCACATAGCACTCTCCGTGCTCGTAGGGGTTCAGAGTGCCCGGGTCGATGTTGATGTACGGGTCGAATTTCTGAATTGTCACGCGGAAGCCGCGTGCCTTGAGCAGGCATGCGAGCGATGCCGAAATGATGCCTTTGCCGAGCGACGACACCACGCCGCCCGTGACGAATATGTATTTAGTCTCCATTGTGGAATGCGAATTAACTCGCAAATATAGCAAAAAAAGCCGATATACGTTCAAGCAACGGCCCGTTTCGTCAACTTTGAGGCTGTTGCGCGGCCTGCAGAATCACTTTTGCGCCATGCTATTGGGATATTATCCGTAAAAATCGCTATTTTTGCAGTTTGAAAACAGTATAGTACAGAATTTTTTCCGCTCATAACTCATGGACAATAAATTCAAACGCACTCTCATCACTACAGCTCTCCCCTATGCCAACGGCCCGGTGCACATAGGCCATCTGGCCGGAGTGTACGTGCCTGCCGACATCTACGCACGCTATCTGCGCCTGCAAGGCCGCGAAGTGCTGCTCATCGGCGGCAGCGACGAGCACGGAGTGCCCATCACCATACGCGCCCGCAAGGAGGGCATCACGCCGCAGGACGTGGTGGACCGCTACCATTCGCTCATCAAGGAGTCGTTCGCAGGCCTGGGCATCTCGTTCGACATATATTCGCGCACCACATCCGACGTGCATGCCGAAACGGCGTCGGAGTTTTTCCGCCACATCTATGACAAAGGCGGATTCGTGGAGAAATCGTCCATGCAGTTCTACGACGAAGGCGCCGGCCGCTTCGTGACCGACCGCAACGTGGTGGGCGAATGCCCCGTGTGCCACGCTCCGGGCGCCTATGGCGACCAGTGCGAGAAATGCGGCTCGTCGCTCAGCGCCACCGAACTGATAAACCCGCGCTGCGCCGAAACCGGCAACATCCCCGTTCTGCGCGAGACATTCCACTGGTATCTCCCGCTCGACCGCTGGCAGCCCGAGCTTCAGCGCTGGATTCTCGACGGGCACAAGGAATGGCGCACCAATGTGTACGGCCAGTGCAAGTCGTGGCTCGACCTCGGCCTGCAGCCGCGCGCCGTCACCCGCGACCTCGACTGGGGCATACCCGTGCCCGTGGAAGGGGCTGACGGAAAAGTGCTCTACGTGTGGTTCGACGCCCCCATAGGCTATATCTCCAACACCAAGGAGCTGCTGCCCGACTCGTGGGAGCGCTGGTGGAAAGACCCCGAGACGCGCATAGTCAATTTCATCGGCAAGGACAACATCGTGTTCCACTGCATAATATTCCCCGCCATGCTTCTTGCCTACGGCGACGGCTACCAGCTGCCCGACAACGTGCCGTCCAACGAGTTCCTCAACCTCGAAGGCGACAAAATCAGCACCTCGCGCAACTGGGCGGTGTGGCTGCACGAATATCTCCGCGACTTCCCCGGAAAGCAGGACGTGCTGCGCTATGTGCTCACGGCCAACGCTCCGGAAACCAAGGACAATGATTTCACATGGGCCGATTTCCAGGCGCGCAACAACAACGAACTCGTGGCCGTGCTCGGCAACTTCGTGAACCGCGCGCTCGTGCTCACACACAAATATTTCGACGGACGCGTGCCCGCCGACGGCGAGCCTCAGGATGTCGACCGTCAGCTTGCCGCCGACCTTTCGGCCGCCGTGGCGTCGCTCACCGAGTCGCTTGAAGGATTCCATTTCCGCGAGGCCCTCAGACAGGCCATGGAGATAGCGCGCCTCGGCAACCGCTACCTGCAGGAGACCGAGCCGTGGAAACTCGCCAAGACCGACCTCGCACGCACCGGCGGCATACTGAACACCGCCCTGCAGCTCTGCGCCAACCTGGCCGTGGCCTTCGAGCCTTTCATGCCTTTCATGAGCGCGAAACTCGCCGGCATGCTCGGACTCGGCACCATAAGCTGGGACATGCTCGGCCGCACCGATATAATAGCCGCAGGCACACAGCTCGCCGCTCCCGAACTCCTGTTCGACAAAATCGAGGACGAAGCCGTGGCCGCACAGCTACAGCGCCTCGCCGACACCAAGCAGGCCAACCTCGAGGCAGCCTGGCGTCCGGCAGAGCAGCAGCCCGATGTGGATTTCGACACGTTCTGCCGCTCCGACCTGCGCGTAGGCACCGTGCTCGAATGCGCCCGCGTGCCCAAAGCCGACAAACTTCTGCGCTTCCTCATCGACGACGGCACAGGCAAGCCCCGCACCATAGTCAGCGGCATAGCCAAAAGCTATCCCGAGCCGGAGGCGCTCGTAGGCCGCCAGGTTCTGTTCATAGCCAATCTTCCCGCCCGCAAGCTGCGCGGCATAGAATCGCAGGGCATGCTGCTCTCGGCGGAAGACAAGGACGGACGCCTCGTGCTCGCCACCGTGAGCGACGCCGTGGCTCCCGGAGCGCAGGTGAAATAAACTTGTCTGACTTTCAAAAACAAGCGAAGTGAAGCCACGCATACTCATAGTCTACACGGGCGGTACAATCGGCATGATCGAAGACCAGGCCACGAAGGCTCTGCGTCCGTTCGACTTCACGCACCTTATGGACAATGTGCCGAAGGTGAAGATGCTCGACTATGTGATAGACGACATCCAGTTCGACCCGCCCATCGACTCCAGCGACATGAGTCCGGCCCACTGGCAGGACATCGTGCGGGTAATTGCCGAAAACTATGAGGCTTACGACGGATTCGTAGTCCTGCACGGCACCGACACTATGGCCTATACGGCCTCGGCCCTGTCGTTCATGCTCGACGGACTGGAAAAACCGGTCATAATCACAGGCTCGCAGCTTCCCATAGGCGAAGTGCGCACCGACGGCGAGGAAAACCTCATCACAGCCCTGCAGATAGCCGCCGAGCGCGACACCGACGGCCGGCCTATGGTGCAGGAAGTGGCTATCCTTTTCGAAGACTTCCTGTGGCGCGGCAACCGTGCCAGCAAGCGCTCGGCCGACAATTTCAACGCTTTCCGCAGCAGCAACTATCCCGAGCTCGCACGCATAGGCCTCGGCATACACTACAACCGCGAAAGCCTCCACCGCGACCACGGCCACGGCAGCGGCATGCGCGCGCACTACACGATGGACAACAATGTGATAGCCGTCGACATCTTTCCCGGAATATCGGAAAGCGCGCTGCGCCACATGCTCGGCACGCCGGGCGTGAAAGGCATTGTGCTGCGCACCTACGGCACGGGCAACGCGCCAACGGCCACGTGGTTCACGGAAGCGATAAGAGAAGCCGTGCAGCGGGGCATAGTCATAGTCAACGTCACGCAGTGCGCCAACGGCAGCGTGCGCCCCGGGCGCTATGCCGCAGGCGACATACTCAGTTCCACCGGTGTGGTGAACGGCGCCGACATCACGTTCGAGGCCGCCATGGCCAAGCTGATGTTCCTGTTCGGGCTCGGACTCGCGCCGGAAGCGGTGCGCCGCCGCATGGGCCACACCATAGCCGGCGAAATGTCAGTATAACCCAAGCCAATGAAATCGCGCATAGTAACATCACTCATAGCCCTGCTCCTCGCCGCCGCGCCCATGGAGGCCACGGCCTCTCCCGCGAGGGTGTGGGAGCACATGGAACTTACGGCTGCCGACAACGATTCTCCGCTCGGTGTGGAGGTGGCGGTGCGCGACGGCTATGTCTACGTGACCCTTTCGCGCCGGGCGCAGGTGAAACTGTTCACCATACTCGGACAGGCTGTGTCGCAGACGGAGCTCCCGGCCGGGACTTCGCGCCTGCGCATGAACTCCCGGGGGATATACATACTGAAAGCCGGCGACACCACATGCCGCATCACACTCTGACCGACCCAAACCGCCTTTCGGGTTGTTAATACGATATGGACCGACTTAAAGTAAAAATAATCAACCGTTCGGGCCACGGACTGCCCGCCTACGAAACCACAGAATCGGCCGGCATGGACGTGCGTGCGTGCCTCGAGGCGCCCGTCACGTTGCAGCCGCTCGACCGGGCGCTTGTGCCCACCGGCCTGCGCGTGCAGCTCCCTGCGGGCTATGAGATGCAGATGCGTCCCCGCAGCGGCCTGGCGCTGCGCCACGGCATCACACTGGCCAACAGCCCCGGCACGGTGGATGCCGACTACCGCGGCGAAATCAGCGTCATCGTCATAAACCTCGGCCGCGAGCCGTTCACCATACACGACGGCGAGCGCATCTGCCAGATGGTGGTGGCGCCATACTCCCACGTCGCGTGGGAGCCTGTAGGCGAGCTCGACACCACCCGGCGAGGCGACGGAGGCTTCGGACATACCGGTCTTGACTGACACTATACATCATCATCGTAATACATTGAAAATAAAGCCACACCACATACTCCTCGCATGCCTCGGCCTGCTGCTGTCGGCCTCCGCCGCTTCCGGCCGCAGAGGCTCATGGGACGAAGACGCCGCACGCCGCAAGGCTGCCTATATCTTCATCGACGCTATGGCCGACCTGAGCGACGAGAGCTACACGGCCTACAGCGCCAAACTCCGCCGGGCCACGCAGCTCGACCCTTCGGACGTGGACATAGCGGCGGAATACGCCGAACTGCTCCTGCAGACAACCGAACTCGACTCCGCCGAAACCATGCGCGCCTACAACGCCATGTGGCGCCGTTTCAAGGCCGCCCCCGGCGATTACACTACGGCTGCGGCAATGGCAGAGATAGCCGGACGCATGGGCCGTCTGGACGACGTGGCCGAGGTGTGGAAGGCATTGCGCAAGGCGCTTCCGGGGCGCAACGACCCATCGATGAACCTTGCCGACACCTACCTGCTTATGTACATGCGGGGCGACAGCGCGGCCTATGACAGCGCCATGTCCATTTATTCGCGTCTGGAAGAGGGGCTGGGTTTCGACATCGCCCTGTCGAGCCATAAAATACGTGCCCTCGCCCTCCGCCGCGACACATCGGCCGTTGTCGGCGAACTCACCCGAATATCGCGTGCCGCCCCTGCCGACGCCGATGTGGCGCTGTACACCGGACAGATGTTCGAATCCTACAATATGCCCGACAGCGCGCTTTCGCGATACGACCGGGCATGCTCCATCGACAGCACCGACGGCCGTGCGCTGATGCTGCGCGCCCAGCTGCACCTGAGTCAGGGCGACAGCGCGGCATTCGATTCGGAAGTGTTCCGTGCGCTCGAAAGCGCCAACCTCGACTTCCCGAACAAGATGCGCATGCTCTCGTCCTACATACGGGCGCTTTTTGAAGACAGCACGCAGCATGCGCGCATAGACACCCTTTTCGACGTGATGCGGCAGGTGAACCCAGGCGAGCCGCAGCTTCATGCGCTCAACGCCCTGTACCTGTCGCAGACGGGGCGCGCGGATGCCGCCGCCGAGCAGGCAGGCTATGCAGTGGACCTCGACCCCACGAATCTTGAGCTGAGCACCATGCTGGTGCAGTTCGAGGCGCGCCGCAACGACGACGAGGCCGTGTTGCGCGCAGTGAGGGCCGGAGCACGGCGTTTTCCCGACGCGCTGTACTTCCCCGTGGTGGGCGCGTCGCATCTCGTGAGCCTCAAGCGTTTCGACGAAGCCGCTGCCATGCTCGACTCGTTCGACATCGCCTCGGTGGAGAACCCCGAGGCCGCAGGCGATTACTGGTCGATACGCGCCGATGTGGAATACGGACGCGGCCGTCGCGACAGTTCGGCGGTGCTGTATGAACGGGCCATCACGGTGAACCCGCACAACATCATGGCCATGAACAACTATGCCTACCATCTCGCCGTGGCCGACACGCTGCTCGACAAAGCCGAACATTATTCGGCCCTCGCCGTCAAGAGCGACCCCGAGAACGTGACTTATCTCGACACTTACGCATGGGTGCTTTTCCGCAAAAAGGAATACACGCTGGCGCGGCAATACATCGACGCCGTGCTCAGAATAATGCGCATCGACCCCGAGCGGCCCGAAGAAGCCCCGGAGCCTGCGCCTGAAGGCGACGGCGAGGCCGCGGCGCCCGACCGCGAACCGTCGGCGGAGGTGCTCGACCATGCCGGCGACATATACTTCATGACCGGCGACCGCAAGCAGGCAATAGCCTTTTGGCGCGCGGCGCATGCGCTCGAGCCTGACAACGAGCTGATAGGGCGCAAGGTGGCTCAGAAAACAATATTCTTTGAATGAAAACATCACGCCTTTTACTCATCGCTGCCTGCGCGGCGCTCTTTTTCGCCGCAGCATGCGGCACAGGCAAAGAAGCCTCGCGGACGCCTTCGTCGGCCAGCATCGTCCCGCCTGCCGACGCCACTCCTGCCGTACGATTCGAGGCCATGACCGCCGCCTACGGCATGTGGCACGACCTGCAGGTGCCCATGCGCGCCACATTGCGTTCGCCCATGAACATGAGCGCATCGGGGCGCCTTACAATGGTGCGCGACTCGCTTGTGCACATAAGCATGCGCGTGCTCGGCATCGAAGTGGCCGTGCTGCGTGTGGGCCGCGATTCCGTGCACGTGTTCGACAAGTTCCACCGCTATTACGCCGCCGAAAGCATGGCCGCGCTGAGCCGCCGCACGGGTCTTACGCTTGCCGACGTGCAGTGCGCTCTGCTGGGACGGGCTTTCATGCCCGGGCGTGGCGTGGCCACGGCGTCCATGGCCTCCCGTCTGCGTCTCGGAGGCGATGAGTCGTTGCTGACGATAGCCCCGCTTTCCGCGCCCGAAGGCTACATATGGAGCATGGACGCCGCCCGTCTTGGCGACGGACGCATAGCGCTTTCGGCGCTGAGTGTACGGCCCGAAGGAGCGCCGGCCGCCACATGTGCCTACACCCCGGCCGCATCGCTTACGCCCGCCGGGGCCATGGCGTCGGCTCTTGAGCTGAACGCCGTAGTGGCAAAGAAAAAACTCAGCGCGTCGCTCAGCTATACATTGGCCGACGCGCGATGGAATGCCGGCGCCGTGCCGGCCATGCCGTCGACACGCGGCTACACCCGCATCGACCCCGCCGCCATCCTGAAAGCCGGTTTTTAGAGGCTGTTATTATACCGCAGACGCGGCTTCCGGGCGCTGAAGCGCCATAAAAACACAGCGTCCGCGCCGTATTTGTTTTTCGGCGCAGACGCTGTGGCGTTGTGGGCGGGACGTGTCCCCTACACTGTAAGGATTTCCTTTTCCTTGGCGGCGAACACGTCGTCGATTTGTTTCAGATATTTGTCGTGAAGTTTCTGCACGGCTGCTTCGCCGTCTTTTTCCACGTCTTCAGACATGCCCTGCTTCACGGCTTTTTTGAGGCCTTCGATGGCATCGCGGCGTGCGTTGCGCACGCTCACCTTGGCCTGCTCGGCTTCGGCCTTGCTCTGCTTCACGAGCGCGCGGCGGCGTTCCTCGGTCAGCGGCGGAATGGACAGGCGTATCACTTCGCCGTTGTTTTCGGGAGTGATGCCGAGTTCGGAGTTGATGATGGCTTTCTCGATTTCCTTGAACATGGGTTTTTCCCATGGTGTGATGGCGATGGTGCGCGCGTCGGGCACGCTTATGTTGGCCACATTGCTCAAGGGCACGAGGCTGCCGTAGTATTCCACGCGGATGCCGTCGAGTATTTTGGCATTGGCCTTGCCGGCGCGGATGTGGGCGAGGGCTTCGTCGAGATAGGCCACTGCCAGTTCCATTTTTTCGCGGGCGGGGTCGAGGTAGGTGTTGACGTCGGTCATGGTTGGTATTGTTTGGTGTTTGTACGAATCTTAGAGCTCTTAATAGACGACGGTGCCTATGTTCTCGCCGTCGAGCACGCGGGCGAGATTGCCGGGGGTGTCCATGTCGAACACCACTATGGGCATGCCGTTTTCCTTGCAGAGGGCTGTGGCCGTGAGGTCCATGACGCGCAGTCCGCGTGCCACCACTTCGTCGTAGCTTATGCGGTCGAATTTCGTGGCCGACGGGTCTTTTTCGGGGTCGGCGGTGTAGATGCCGTCGACGCGTGTGCCTTTGAACATGGCGTCTGCGCCGATTTCCACCGCGCGGAGTGCGGCGCCCGTGTCGGTGGTGAAGAACGGATTGCCCGTGCCGCCGGCTACGATGGCCACCACGCCCCGCTCCATTGCCTCTATGGCCTTGCGGCTGCTGTAGTAGTCGCCTATGGGATACATGTTAAGGGCCGTGAACACCTGCGACGCGCATCCTTCGGCTTCGAGGGCCGAGCTGAGCGCGAGCGAGTTTATCACGGTGGCGAGCATGCCCATCTGGTCGCCTTTCACGCGGTCGAAGCCTTTTGCCGCTCCCTGCACGCCGCGGAAAATATTGCCGCCGCCTATGACTATGGCTACTTGCACGCCGCGGTCGGCCGCTTCTTTTATCTGCCGGGCGTACTCGCCGAGTCGTCCGGGGTCTATGCCGTAGTGCTGTTCTCCCATGAGCGATTCTCCGCTCAGCTTCAGCAGCACTCTGCCGTATCGAGTCTCCATCATGGTTTTTTTTATGAATTTTGGCAAAGATACGATTTTTTGGACAAATTGTGTAAGAGGATGCCTAAAAACTGCGCGGATGGCAGCGCTCTATTTCTTCGCGCAGGCGTGTGTTGTCGATGTGCAGGTATATTTCGGTGGTGGCTATGCTCTCGTGGCCGAGCATCTGCTGGATGGCGCGGAGGTTGGCGCCCCCTTCCAGCAGGGCTGTGGCGAAAGAGTGGCGCAGGGTGTGCGGCGATATTTCCTTGCGTATGCCGGCGGCCTCGGCGAGGTCGCGCACGATGTAGAAAACCATCACGCGTGTGAGCCGCCGTCCGGAGCGGTTCAGGAACACGTAGCCCTCGTGGCCGGGCTTCACGGGGTAGCCTTCCCGCTCGGCAAGCCAGTCGGATAGTTCGGCCACTGCCGACGCGCTCACGGGCACCATGCGCTCTTTGCTGCCTTTGCCCGTGACGCTGAGATAGCCGGCGGCGAGGTTCAGGCGCGGTATTTCGAGGCTTGTCAGCTCGCTGACGCGCAACCCGCAGCTGAAAAGCACCTCGATGATGGTGCGGTTGCGCTGTGCGTGGGGGCGTGTGGGGTCCACCGCGGCTATCATCGCGTCCACTTCGTCCACGCTGAGCACGTCGGGCAGATGGCGTCCGATGCGCGGGGCTTCTATGAGCAGCGACGGGTTCTCCTCGATCATGCGCTCGAGGCGCATGAAGCGGTAGAGCGATTTTATGCCTGATATGATGCGCGCCTGCGAGCGCGGCGCTATGCCGAGGTCGTGCAGGTCGCAGAGGAAGGCCTGCAGGTCTTCCGCCGTGGCCGTGGCGGGCGAGCGTCCGTGTTCGGCGAGCCATGAGTCGATGCGCAGGGCGTCGGCGGCATAGGCCGCGCGGGTGTTGTCGCTCAGGCCGCGCTCGAGCATGAGCCATGCCGCATAGCGGTCGTGCAGGCTGCGTGCGGCGCTCATCCTATCGTGCCCTCCTCCACACCGCACGCCACGCGTTCCAGGATGGCGTCCTCGCGGTCGCCGGCAGGGTCGTAGCCGGCTTTCAGGCTCACGCCGAAGAGTTTGCCGAAACCTTGCCAGAAGCCTGCGCGGAACGAGCCGAGGAAAGCGCGGATAATGTCGTAGCTCGACTGGTGTGTCTCGCGTTGGATCAGTTTGACGAGCACCCGTGCCTGGCGGCGCGAGAAGCGCTTGAGTATTGGCTTGTATTGCTCGAAAAGCGATTTCTCCATCTGTTTCAGGTAGTCCTCGCGCTCCTTTTTGGTGGGGAAGGTCTCGATGTACTCGTAAGTCTCGATGAGTGTTTCCGCTATCAGCTTGGCGTACGGCAGCGTGAGCTTGACGTCGCGCACGGTGCGCCAGTAGAAATTCTCCTCTTTTTTGTTTTTGAACTTCAGTTTCGGAAACACGGTTATGCCCGTGAGCGCAAACACCGGCACGGTGTCGCCATCCTCGTCTATTTTATAGTAGTAGCCTCTGTAGTAAGGGTTGCGCCCGCTGCCGGGATTGTCGGGTGCGGGTGCGGTGCGCGCCTGTGCCGCAAAGCACAGGGCGAGCGTCATAGGCAATATGAGGCGGCGTACGTTCATGGGCAATGCAAATTTAGCTATTTAATCGGGAGTATGCGGAAGTTTTTGCGAAAAGATTTTTCGTCCATGCTCCCGCGCGTTCCGCCAGATGGAAAAAGTGAAACAGAAATGAACATTCGGCAAAGGCGGCAGGTTTATTGATTAGTAATAATTAGCTGATTTTTGCGTTTACACACTTAATTCCTATATTTGCAGGTGAAAAAACGTTACACCATGAACCTACGCCACATCACAATTGCGCTGGCGGCAGCTGCTGTATGCTGCACGGCCGCGCATGCCGAAGCGCCCGCGGGCTACTACAACAGCCTTGACGGCAAAAAGGAAGGCGAACTCAAGACGGCCATACACAACCGCGTGACCGGATTCCGCCTCGTCTCCAGCTACAGCGCCCTCCCAGACTATTTCCGGGTGACGGACGTCTATCCCGAAAGCAACCGCTGGTGGGACATGTACTCCGACATCCCCCTCTACGCCCCGAGCTTCAAAGGCCTCAACCGCGAGCATTCGTTTCCTAAATCCTGGTGGGGCGGAAGCACCACAGTGTCGGCGTATGTGGATCTGAACCATCTGTATCCGTCGGAAAGCGCGGCCAACATGGCCAAGAGCAACTATCCGCTCGGCGAGGTGGACCGTTCGTCGACAGTCGCTTTCGAAAACGGCGTCTCCACCGTGGGATACCCCGTGCAGGGGCAGGGAGGCGGCGCATCGCGCGTGTTCGAGCCTGCCGACGAGTATAAGGGCGACTTCGCGCGCACGTATTTCTATATGGTGACGTGCTATCAGAACCTTACGTGGAAATGGACCTACATGGTGAACCAGAACGTGTACCCGACGCTCAACAACTGGAGTGTCCAGCTGCTCATGAAGTGGCACCGCGACGACCCTGTGAGCCAGAAGGAAATAGACCGCAACGACGCCGTGTACAGCTTCCAGGACAACCGCAACCCCTTCATCGACCATCCCGAACTTGCCGAATATCTGTGGGGCGACCGCGTGGGCGAGGTGTTCCGTCTCGGCGAAGCTCCCGAACCGGTGGGCGACGCCGAACTCGAAACGCCCGTCAATGGCGCCGTGCTCGAGTTCGGACAAGTGGCCGAAGGCGCCACCGTCACGTCCAAGCTGCTGTTCAAAGGCACGAACATCCGAGGCAACCTCTCGCTGCTCATCTATCGCGGCGACAAGGACATGTTCTCTATCCCCGTGACTACACTCACGGCCTCGCAAGTGAACAGCGAGGAAGGCACATGGCTCACCGTCTCATACAAGCCCACGGCCACAGGCGAGCACTCCGCGCGGCTGCTCATCAACGGCACGGGCGAGGACGGCAACGGCTCGCGAGGCGTGGAACTGCGCGGCGAATGCCTTGCCAAACCTGTGCTTTCGGCTCCGAAAGCCACCGCCGCCACCGACATAACCCCCACGAGCTATGTGGCCAACTGGACTCCCGCCGAAGGCGAGACGGTGGACTACTATATCGTGACCCGCACCCGCTATAACGACGGACTTCCCACCGTGGAGAAACTCCTTGCCGAAGACACTTCGCTGCTCATAGAGGAGTTTGACCTCAGCGACAGCGAGAGCTACACGGTGCGCGCAGTGCGCCTCGGCGTGGAATCGCCGGAAAGCAACGTGGTGTTCGTAAGCCACACCGGCATCACCGACGCCACGGCCGACATGCCGTTCGAGGCGTTCGGCGACGAGGGTTGCATAGTGGTGCGCAGCATAGTGGCCGTGGCTCCCGTACGCATCTACGATGTGGCCGGACGCGAGGTGGCATATATCGCCGAAGTCAACGGAGCGTACGAAATCGAGCTGCCCGCAGGCGTCTACATCGTCTCTGCCGGCCGCGGCACCGCCCCTGTGAAGGTGAGCGTGCGCTGAACCATCTAATATCTCCCGGAAAGAGGACGCTGAGAAAGACTCGCAGCTACGCCTTTCTGCCGTAACATCTTAGCCCCGGGCTGCGACCGCTGGTCATTGCCCGGGGCTAACATTGTGACTTGCCTCTGCCGGGCGCCATGCGCCCATCTTATAGCAATGTATAAATGCGTGTGACGTCGCGTCGGCGATTCAGGAGTTCTGTATGTGGCCACCCGTTTAGTGCCCGTGCCGAATTTGCGGTGCATGGTGCCCAGCCGGGGAAGGCGCGTAGCGCCAGGCAGCCGCGTAGCGGCAAGTCTTAATGTTAGCCTTAGGCAAAGGCCGCGTAGCGGTCGCAGCCTAAGGTAACCATAGCGTGTCACACCATTCGCAGAGCCGCATCGCGGCGGCTCTGTCTTCATGCTTTTCTGACGGGCTTAAAATTAATATGTTTCCGCCGTATTGAACGTGACGTACGGATAGAATCGCCGCTACGCGGCTCCGCCTTGTGGGTGGCTGCGTTGATACCCCGGGCTGCGACCGCTGACGCGGCCATTGCCCGGGGCTAACATTGGGTCTTGCCGCTATGCGGCTGCTCGGCGCTACGCGCCCATTTTTATGGAATGTATGAATGCATGTGTGTGAGGCCTCGTTGTTGTCGGCTGCCGTAAAAAGTTAGCCCCTGGCTGTGACCGCTGACGCGGCCATTGCCCGGGGCTAACATTGTGACTTGCCGCTATGCGCCCATCTCATCTTAATGTAATGTTAAAATGCGTGTGACGTCGCGTCGGCGATTCAGGAGTTCTGTATGTGGCCACCCGTTTAGTGCCCGTGCCGAATTTGCGGTGCATGGTGCCCAGCCGGGGAAGGCGCGTAGCGCCAGGCAGCCGCGTAGCGGCAAGACCCAATGTTAGCCTTAGGCAAAGGCCGCGTAGCGGTCGCGGCCTAAGGTAACCGTAGCACGGCACACCTCCCGCATAGCCGCATCGCGGCGGCTCTTTTGTGTCAAAAGAAAGATGTGGCGATGTTGCGGCCTATCCACCATGCTGCGATGGCGGCGGCTATCGCGAATATGAATGCGGGGCTGCGCAACAGGCGTGCTGCGCCGGCCGGCAGGCGTCCCGCCACGGCATATGCGGCGGCCAAGGGCACGGCGAAGAACATGGCTGCATTGTGGCTCCATGCTTCGGCCACACGTCCGTGCATAAGGGCGTGCAGGGCACGCTGGCTTCCGCACCCCGGGCAGTCGTAGCCGGTGAGCAGCCGGAACATGCAGCGTGGCGACGGCGTGGATTCCGGGTCGACGAAATAGTAATAAACAGCTACGGCGGCCACCGCTGCAAGAGCGATCGCCGCCGTAGATTTGTGTTTGGATGTCATATGCTGCGCTGACGGTCAGAACATCATTGCCATGCTGAGCGGCAGGCTTACGATGCCGAGAGTGATGGCGATGATGACAAGCCATTCGGTAGCCCGCGACATGCGTTCGGCGCCGGCATAATCACCGCGGCCGTAGCGCATGTTGGTGATGGCTCCGCATATCACGGCTGCGAAACTGAACGGAGTGCAGCAGCACAGCGTCAGGATTATGCTCCATGCAAGGAAATTGGCCGGGCGCTCGGGGATTTCGTCCGCTGCCACTGCAGTGGCAGGCGAGGTGCCGTAGGATACCTCGGTGCTCCGGCCGCCGTAGGCGCCGGAGCCGGTTTCTGCGGCTGCGCCGAACAAGTCGGCCAGTTCCGGCGCCTGGCATGCAGGCATCCACTGCGCGAGTCCCTCGTACCACACGGGCGTGGACGCAGGCAGGTGCATGGCTTCGACCTGTTCTTTGCTGTAGGGCCCTTGCTGGACGCCGTTCACATGAATCCAGATTTTCATCTCGGGCGTGTGTTAGAAAAATTTTGTTTCCTCGCCGAGGATGTCGCTCAACAGGCCGTTGGCAAGGCTGCTCGCGCCCAGGCGGAAATACTCGTTGGTGAGCCATTTTTCTCCAAGCACGGCTTTCACGAGGGTGTAGTATTTCACGGCGTCCTCGGTGGTGCGCACGCCTCCGGCGGCCTTGAAGCCGACCATTGTGCCTGTCTTCTCGTAATATTCCTTGATGCACTGGCACATCACGTAGGCAGCTTCGAGCGATGCTCCGGGGTAGCCTTTGCCTGTCGATGTCTTCAGGAAGTCGGCGCCGCAGTAGAGGGCGAGAACGGATGCTTTCTTGATGTCGGCGGCTGTCTTGAGGGCGCCTGTCTCGAGAATCACCTTCATGCGGGCGTCGCGGCAGGCGTGCTTGAGTTCGATCATTTCGTCGCACACCTCCTCATAGTCGCCGTCGAGGAAATTGCCGAGGTTGAGCACTATGTCGATTTCGTCGGCTCCGCCTTCCACGGCGAGAGCTGTTTCGGCCACTTTCACTTCTATGAACGACTGCGAGGACGGGAAGCAGCCGCTCACGCAGCACACGTCGACGTCGCTGACGTCGAGCACCGTGCGCACCACCTGTGCGAAGTTGGGGTAGGTGCAGATGGCTGCCACGTTGCGCAGTTCGGGGTACTGTTCGTCGAATTCGTTCACGCGCTCGACGAATGCGGCAACGCTGCTGGGCGAGTCGGTGGAGTTGAGTGTGGTGAGGTCGACGGTGTTGAGGAGGAACTTATGCACCTCCATGTTATTGTTTTCTTCGAAGTGGTCTTCAAGAATCTTGGCCACGGCAGCGCTGACTGCCGCATCGTCTTCGACAACCTTGCTGGCTGCGATGGCTTCGTTGTACTTGTCGCTCATAATCGGGTGTATTTTGGTTTTTATTTCAGTTTCATGTTGTCGCGGTGGCGCTGCGCGTCGCGGGCGGTTTTTTTCTCAATGTTGGCTCGCAGGGCGTCGGCAAGGTCGGTGCCCGTCTGGTTGGCAATGGCGGCGAGCACCCAGAGCACGTCGGCGAGTTCGTCGGCAAGCGCCTCGGCCGGCTTTTCGCCGGATTTGAAACTCTGGTCGCCGTAGATGCGCGCCATAAGGCGCGCCACCTCGCCCACCTCCTCGGCCAGCACGGCCATGTTTGTAAGCGGCGAGAAATAGCGTACGCCCGTTGTGCGTATCCAGCTGTCCACCATCGCCTGCGCCTCGCGCAGCCCTATGTCGGCCTTTTGTGTCATATCTGCAAAGATATTCTCAACATTAAACAACCATATTGATTACAATTACTTTAGTGGTTAATGCTGATATTTGAGTATGTAGTTCTGAAGCCGTTCTGCTTGAACTTTTGTGATTTTTACGAATGTGAACAGGTTTTTCACAGCATCCGTTCCGTATTCATCGATAATCTTGCCGAAAGAGACGTTCAGAAATATTGATGGCAACGATGTGACGTTTTCCATATCCACCACTACTTTCTTTGATTCCGAAATATCGCTTTTCACAGAGTCATAGAATTTGGTTCCGGCCACGGAGTAGTCGGAGTTCTGTTGCAGTATGTCGTTCAGACGAATGGTTGTCATGCCGTTCTCTTGTTATTTAGTTGTTTGTCAAGTATTTATATGGTAAAAGTAATTGATTCTACGATTTCTTCTTCTTCGAATGAATTCATATCAATGGTTAAATATATCAACGTTCCCGGAAAAGAAAAGTTGCCTATGTGATACATTCTGTAGCTATCGTTTTTTCTTACAATCAATCCTTTGTTGCTGAATATTCGTGCGGTAGTCGCGGCTGTAAGGATATTGCTCATGCCGAACCCCCTGTTGCGTTTTGTAGAGTGCACGGTGGAATTGTCTTCAATAGCCCAAATAATAGCGTCTTCGTCGCTTCTGATTTCAGGCTTGAATTTTCTTACGGAAGTGGGTATCCCAATTCCGAAGTCGGCTACGGCATATGAAAGCATTTGTTTTTCTTTGTCATAAAAAATCATTGAATATGCATTGCCATTAGCATCGGCATGGTCAAAGACATTGTAAAAGGCTTCAACCAAACTTACGCTTATGGCGCTTAAATCTTTATTCTTAAAATAATTACGCTTGAAATATTCTTCTACATTTTTCGCATATAAATCTTTTTCTTCTTCGATAATACGCCATAAATTGAAAATCTGCTCGGACGACGTAGCGTCAACATGGTTCTGCCCGCCTTTCCAATATGCAGCCATATTCAAATCGTTGAATATGTAATCGTGAATTTGTCGGTTGTTGCTGTTGTCCAAGGATGCAATATGGCCTTTTTTATCCAAATAATGAATAAGGCATGCGAATGTAACAAGATGAAGCGGCTCCAACCTTTCGCATGTAAAAGACGGGACGAAGGAAAACACAATTATTCTCGGCAACATTTCAGGCCTATATTTTTGATAAATACTATAAACCTGCTGTAACCAATCTTCTTTATTCCAATGATTGAAAATTATATGGTCTTTTTCTAATTCCAAATTAAGAGGTTGTTTAATAATGCTTGTTAACGACAGGGTGGTGTATTTTATGTTAAGGT
>ERZ777305.1249-NODE-1249-length-32151-cov-11.051284_pt1 | contig 32151 bp, 31 predicted proteins | sample MGYA00374965_ERZ777305 | MGnify/ENA primary metagenome ERZ777305 (study PRJEB29328, sample SAMD00013331) | mouse gut metagenome | study: EMG produced TPA metagenomics assembly of the Metagenome analysis of fecal microbiota from mouse which was promoted... | reverse complement strand
TGTCATAATAGAATTGATTTTTAAATGATTAGCGGCCGGAAATATTCGCGGCCGCCGACAAAAATCAATTCGAATGACTATCCGTCGCAGCGATGAGCTGCGGGATTATATTTTTTTAATTATTAGGCAGATACACTTTTGTATAGTGCGATGATTATAACGCGTATAGATCGTGGCGAAAAAATTTTGTCTTTTCGCCTATGAGTATTTTTGTAAAACGTGTGTTAAGAACAGTAAGGTCGAAACGGTACGATACGAAAAGCGCGGACCTTTTTCACAGATATCGGAATCCGAGGCCTTCGACTTGCCTGTACACCCAATAACGGAATAAAGCCCACGCTGCGGACAGCATGGGCGTCAAACTTTATTCCTTGGGGGTAATTTGAAATTGTCGAAGTTTCAGATTCCCGAAATAAAAGCTAACGCCTTTTATTTAATATGTATCGAATAGGTTATCTCAATTATCGTATCTTTTAATGGTTTTCAGGTTGAACGGAAACTAACTTCGCAAAAGACTGCCGCCCGTTATCTCCGCGCCTCTTCGTTGTCCTTTTCGAGTTTGTCGTCCTCCTCCCAGTCGAACATGGCGAATTCGCTCTTGCCGTCGAGCGAGAAACGGGTATAGGTTATGGGCAATCCGCGTTGCAGGAACTTGCTCTCGTATGCCGTCTTCACCGACAACTCCTCGTCGGCGTATCCCGTGCCGTAAATGTCGCCGTTCGCGACCTCGCAAGGCAGACCGAAACGACGGACCACCTCGCCCGTGTATCCGAACAGATGCTGCGAGTCGGTCTTGAGATTAATCCACCCGTCGGGCCGCAGGAAGCGGGCGTAATATTCCAGAAACAGAGGCGAGGTCAGGCGTTTCTTGGCGCGGCGCGTCTTGAGCTGCGGATCGGGAAAGGTGATCCAGATCTCCGACACCTCGTCGCGGCCGAAAAACGAGTTGATGAACTCGATTCGCGTACGCAGAAAACCGACGTTGCCCATGCCGCTCTCGGTGGCAGTCTTGGCTCCGCGCCACATGCGCGCGCCCTTGATGTCGACGCCGATATAGTTGTTGTGCGGATTGCGCTCGGCCAACGCTATGGTATACTCGCCCTTGCCGCATCCGAGCTCGAGAATGACGGGATTGTCGTTGCCGAAGAAGTCCTCGTGCCAACGCCCCTTCAGGGGATGATCCTTATGAAATATGTCTTCGAATTCGGGCTGTACCAAGCACTCGAATGTCAGGTTCTCCGCAAATCGTCTGAGTTTGTCCTTACCCACTGTTCCTTCTGCTTATCTGTTAGAAAAATTGATGCCTGCCGCCTCCACGCCCCTCACCTCGCCGACGGGCTTTATGCCTATCGAATATTCGCCTTCGAGCGCGAATCTCACGCGGCGTCGGTAAGGCATGCGAATATCGGTCCTTCGGATGTTGCCCCGCCACTGCGCCACCGCGGGAACCGTCACGCGCTCGACGTAACGGAGCGAATCGGGCGTCGCGACCGATATGTCCAACTGCAACTCGCCGCTCTCGAACGAACGGTCGACATGCAGCACGAGGTCGAGATCGCGCAGCGAGGTCGTGTCGCCGTTTACATATTTTACGGTCGCCTCGTCGCTCCACGACAAGGCGTTCACGTCCGTCAACGCGACGTTGCATTCCGCCATGCGGCACTGCGCGAGCAACGCCGACGCGACGAGAATCGCAAGCCGTAAAATGCCGTCGCGCAACATCGGCTACTCCGTTTTGGGCGATGCGCTCTCCGTCGTGCGGGCGTTGCCGTCGCCGCGATTCTCGCCCTGCGCCCTGCGGCCGCGATTGTTCCCCGCGCCGCCTCTGTTGCCGCGAGGCTTGTCGGTTCTGTCGCTCGGAGCGTTTCCGCCCTCCGCCGACGCGTTGCGCGGAGCGTTGTCGTTACGGCCGTTCGCGCCGTTGCGTCCGCGGTTATTGCCGCCACGACGGTCGTCGCGACGCTTGTCGCCTCTGCGGTCGTTGTTTCTCGCCCCCGTCTCGTCGCCGTTCGCCGCTTTGTTCGCCGAAACGCTCTCGGGAGCGTTTTCGCGACGCGGCGGGCGACCCGCATTGTCGCGTCGGCCGTTGCGGTTGTCTCTGTTGCGACGCTCGCGGCCCTCCTTGCCCTCGCGCGACGCGTTCTCGTCGGCGGGAGCCGTCTCGGCCGCAGGCTGCTTGCCGCCGCGCGAATCCTTGCGACCGCCCTTGTTGCGGCGACGCTTGTTGAGATTGTCGAAGCGGGTGATGCTGTCCTCCTCCGTACGGAATGTCGGCTCCTCGTCGACGATCTCGTTCTGCTTGTCGGCGATGGAATCGACCTTCTTGCCCGCGCGGTTGAGAGCCAAGATCTCCTTCACGCGCGACACGGGTATGGTGACGACGTTGGCCATCGCGTCCTTGCTGCTGCTGAACGACATGGTGTGAGCAAGAATGTCGGTCTTCACCAGATAATATTCGCCGTCCAACGCCTGCAACGGCTCGCGCAGACGGGGAATGCCCTGACGCGCGTCGGCGTATACGTCGTATTCGTACATGAGGCAGCACTTGAGTTTCGAGCACTGTCCCGCGAGCTTCTGGGGATTCAGCGATATCTCCTGCACGCGCGCGGCGTTGGTGGTGACGCTCGAAAAGCTCGACACCCACGAGGCGCAGCACAACTCGCGCCCGCAGGCTCCGATACCGCCTATGCGGCCCGCCTCCTGACGTGCGCCGATCTGCTTCATCTCGATGCGGATGTGGAAACGCTCGGCGAACACCTTTATCAACTCGCGAAAATCGACGCGGCCCTCGGCTATATAATAGAATATGGCCTTGATCTTGTCGCCCTGATACTCCACGTCGCCGATCTTCATGTCGAGACCCATCTCGGCAGCTATCTGGCGCGACTGTATCATCGTGTCGTGCTCGAGCGCGATGGCCTCCTGCCAGCGTTCGATGTCATAGGGCTTGGCCTTGCGGTATATCTTCTTGTACTCGCCGTTGAACGGAGTGAATCCCGTGCGGCGGATCTGCTTGGCCACCATGTCGCCCGTAAGCGACACGATGCCGATGTCGTGCCCGGGCGACGCCTCCACGGCCACTATGTCGCCGCGCTTGAGGGGCAGATCGTTGACGTTCCGATAGTAGGAACGGCGCGTATTCTTGAATCTCACTTCGAATATGTCGGTCGGAACGTTATCGGGATAGCTCTCCAGCCACGGCGTTTCGTGGAGTTTGAAACAGCCCTCTACCGTCTCCACCTCGGGCGTCCCGTTGCAGTCGCAGACACTGAAGCCGCGACCGATTTCGGGCATATGTTTTTCCGAACAGCATTTGTTACAGCTCATGGATGTAGAAAATTTTTGTAAAAATAAGAAAATAATTCCGTATTTCCGCGCAAAAGTTGCGATTTACCGCATCCTCGCCTCCAAACGGGCGATATCGCGCCTTACCCGACGCACGGTGAGCACGGCGCAGCACGAGAGTCCCACGATGAATCCCATGACCAGCCCCACGGCCTCGAATCCGCACTTGAACGCGAGCAGATAACCCACGGGGATGTTTATCAATATGTACGACACGAACACGATCGGCATTATGACCTTCACGTCCTGCAACCCTCGAAGGATGCTTATCGACACGGTTTGCAGGCAGTCCGACACCTGAAACAGAGCTATGTAAATGAGCATCGTGGCCGTCAGCTCGATAACCCGCGCGTTGGCGGTGAACAACGCGGGTATGGCGAAGCGCAGCAGCACGAAGCATACGGCCGCCGTCACGCACCACGCCAACCCAAGCTGGTAGGACGCGTACACGGTGCGCCGCAGATCGGCGAAGTTGCCCTGTCCGTATATGTGCGAGCAGAGGATGGTCGTCGCCGAACCGATAGCCACCACTATCATGAACGTGATGTTCATCATGTTGGTGCCGATCTGGTAGGAGCTCAGGGCGTGCGCGCCGAACGCCAGCACCATTATGTTCGCCACGACGAATATGCTGGCCTCCATGAACATCTGGAACGAGATGGGTATGCCGACCTTGAGTATGCGAAGCATGGTGCCGAGGCGGAACGCCCCCATGCGCAGAGCCTCGGTGTAGACCTTGAAACGCTTGCTGCGGAAGAAGTACGCCGCGATCATCACGCACATGCAGATTCGCGATATCAGGGTGGCGATGCCCGCGCCGACGGCTCCCATCGGCTCGAAACCGCATTTGCCGAAGATAAGCATCCAGTTGAACAGGATGTTCACGGCGTTGCATATTATGATGACGACCATCGCCGTGCGCGTGTTGCCGATTCCTTCGAGGAACTGTTTGAACGTGAAGAAGATCATCGCGGGAAACACGCTCCACACAAGAGTGTCGTAATATGGCAGGGCCATATCGATCACCTCGGCTATCGAAGCGTCGCTGCCCGAATCCATCATCGCGCCGCCGAGGATCGAGAGCAGAGGCCGCAGCGCGACGAGCGCGGCGGAGGCGACCAATCCCGTCAGCATGAACAGCACTGCGCCGTTCTGCAACAGCTCTGCCGCATAGCGTTTGTCATCCTTGGCGAAGTACTCGCCCACCAAAGGGGTGAGTCCGAACGAGAGACCCATCGCCGCGATGAACACTATGAAGAATACGCTCGTGCCGAACGCGACGGCCGCCAGCGGCGTGGGGTCCTCGCCTCCGTAACGGCCCACCATCGCGGTGTCGGCCAGCTGCACCGTTATCTGCCCCATCTGCGAAAGGATGACGGGCAGCGCGAGGCGCAGATTGTTCTTGTAAAAGGGTTTGTATACCGTAAAAAATTTCATGACTTGCAAAGATATTAAAAAATGAAACTCGCCCGCCGACGGAGGCATGCCATCCCTCTCGCGCCGAGAACGGGGTTTTCGGCGGCGGCGCGGCGGACTGTCGCGCGCTGCGGGACGCTAAAAAGCCTCGTTGATGTTGAATATGAATCCGCTCGTATGCTTGCCGAATCCGTAATCGACACGGATATTGACGCGGTGTTTGAACTCCCATCGCAATCCCAGACCGTACGACGGCAACATGTTTTTCCACTCGAACTCTTTGAAGCGCGGGAACACCGTTCCGCAACCGCCCCATACGGTGCAACCGATTCGTTTGTATATGCGTTGTCGCAATTCGGCTTGGCACGACACGATGCTGTTGTCGATGTAGCGTCCCGCATAGTAGCCTCTCATTCGGTAGCCGCCGCCCAACTCCTCGCGCAACGCCCACGGCGAATCCTTTCCGTTGAAACGGCCGTATATGTCGGTGGCGATCACGCCGCCGCTCCACAACTTTTGGTAAAAGTCGAACACGAATGTGGTGCGTATCGGAGTTTTATCGTAATTGCTCATGAACTCGGGATATACCGTCACGTCGGCCATGACGTAAACGCCTCGTTGCGGATTGGGTATGAAGTCGCGGGTGTCGTATTGCAACGAGACTCCCAAACCCGTGAAAGTGTAGGAGCGTTTCTGCCCCTGAAGATAACTCTCGTCCTTGATGGAGGAGATCTTCGCGTGCGAAAAATCGGCTCGGGCGCCCACCTTGAACTCGTCGAATACCTTATAAAAATATTGCAGATCGATGCTTATCTTGCTGCGGGTATAGTCTATCGCGGGGTTGTCGACGCAGGCGTCGTAATCTATTCCCCAAAAATCGAGCGGCTTGTTGGCGAAGGTGATGTCGTACGCCAGACGCGAACGGTTGCCCTTGAAGTAGTTGTTGCCGTTGACGCCCACCACATAGAGTCCCGAAAGAGCGACGTTGCCCACGATGGAGACGTCGGAGGGTTGCATCAACGAATCGGTGCGGTCGAGGCGATAGAGTCCCGACGCGAGTCCTCCTATTCCGAAACTGGCCTCGCGCGTGTACGAAGGCGAGGCTATGAAACTCACGTCGAACTTTTTGTCGAACGTATGATCTTCGTTGCCGTGAAAAAGCTGCCTCCAAAAGCCTCGGCGCTTTTTCTTCGGTTCCTTTCGGACCTCCGCATCGGCGGCATCGGCCTCGGCTGCGCCCCGATCGACGGCGACCGTATCCGCGACCGTCGCAGGAGCCGTTCCGCACGCATAGACGCGCACCTGCGCCGCGGAGAGTGACAATACCGATATAATTGAGAATGAAATCGATACGACTATGCTTTTCATAAATCTCGGACTTTGAATTCGAATACCTCTCTTCGAGGCTCGTTTGCTTTTCGTCTTGCAAATATATGACAAAAACGAAGACTGTGCAAAATTAGGCGCCCACCGAGGAAAGTTTATGTCTCATATATCGGCTGTATTGGTCGATAAGTTCACTCGGGAATCTAAAACGTCTCATTTTGTCTATTTTTGTGCCGATAAGTAATATACTCGCATGATACGGAATTACGATTGGCCGCACGACATAGCCGACATAGCTTCGGTGGACATCATAGGACATGAATTGGCATATTTCAAATATTCGGAGGTAAAGGACCACGAAACAGTTTTGCAAAAGGGGCGCGATCCTCACAAACTCGACTTCTTCGTTCTCATGCTGTGCAGCGCGGGCAGCATCCACGGACGGATCAACCTCGAGGAGCACGATATCGCCTCGCCGAGCATCGTGCGCATAATGCCCGGGCAGATCGTTTCGGTGGACGAGGCGAGCGACGATTTCGACGCATCGATACTGGTCATGTCCCACAACTTCATCGAAAACCTGCTGGTGTACATCAACGGACAGATCCCCATCGACGGCCGTTGGCGCGACAACTGCGTGACGAAGCTCGGCGACGAGGATATGAAGATGCAGATCAACTTCTTCAACATCATGCGCCGCATCGTGCGCATAAAGGAGAACCCCTATCGTCTGAAGATGGTAGAGCACCTGATGATGGTATTCTTCTACAACTCGCACGACATGCTGGACGCGATCAAGAACAATCGCCCCCAATCGAGCGCCGACATACTATCGAAGGAGTTCCTCGCGCTGGTCAAAGACAACTTCAAGAAGGAGCGTCAGCTCCGTTTTTATGCCGACCGTCTGTTCATCACCCCGCGCTATCTGTCGCGCGTGGTCAAGGAGAGCAGCGGCTCGTCGGCAGCCGAGTGGATCGAACGCTATGTGGTTCTGGAGGCGCGGGCGTTGCTCAAATCCACCAACATGACCATCCAGCAGATAAGCGACGAGTTGAACTTCCCGTCGCAAACCTTCTTCGGCAAATACTTCAAACGCCGCGTCGGCATGTCCCCCAAAGAGTACCGCCGCCGCGGCTGACCTCGCCCCTCCGCAGCGCGCCTGCGACTAATACCATAAAAAAAGGGACCTGCCCGCTTGCGGACAAGTCCCTTATTCGTAAGATATCGAAGATTCCTTACTCCTCGGCTACTACCGAGATCTTCACGACAGCCTTCACCTCGCGGTGCAACTTAACCGAAGCCTCGTACTCGCCGACGGTCTTGATGCTGTCGACGCTGATGACCTTGCGGTCTACGACGATCTCTTTCTCGGCCAGAGCCGCAGCGATATCGGCCGAAGTGACCGAACCGAAGATCTTGCCCTCCTCGGCCTTGACCTTAACGACCAAAGGCAGATTGGCGATCTTCTCGGCCAAAGCCTGAGCGTCGGCCAGAATCTTGGCGTCCTTGTGGGCGCGCTGCTTCAGGTTCTCGGCCAGCACTTTCTTCGCCGAAGCGGTAGCGGCCTTGGCGAAGCCCTGAGGAATCAAGTAATTGTTCGCATAACCCGGCTTCACGTTAACAATGTCGTTAGCGTAACCCAAGTTGTCCATATCTTTGATAAGTATAACTTCCATATTGCTCTTCTCCTCTTTATTATTTCATACAATCCGTTACGAAGGGCAGAATCGCGAGGTGACGCGCACGCTTCACGGCCTGAGCCACTTTCTTCTGGTATTTCTGCGAAGTACCGGTCAGACGGCGGGGCAGAATCTTACCCTGCTCGTTGAGGAACTTCTTGAGGAACTCGCCGTCCTTGTAATCGACATACTTGATGCCGAGCTTCTTGAAACGGCAATACTTCTTCTTCTTTACATCCACCGATACGGGATTGAGGTAACGGATCTCGCCGCTCTTTACATTCTCCTGTGCCATGATTTACTCCTCCTGTGATTTGTTAGCAAGTTTTGCGCGACGCTTGGCCGAATACTCCACGGCGAACTTGTCCTGCTTGAAAGTTAAGAAACGAATGATGCGCTCGTCGCGGCGGTAGCCGGTCTCCAGCGTGTTGATGATAGAACCTTCACCGGTGAACTCCACGAGGAAATAAAATCCGGTGGTCTTCTTCTGAATGGGATAAGCGAGCTTCTTGAGGCCCCAGCTCTCCGCATTCACGATCTGACCGCCGTTCTCGGTGATGATGCCTTGGAATTTGTCAGCAACCTCCTTTACCTGAGCATCCGAAAGGACGGGAGTGACAATGAAAACGGTTTCGTAATTGTTCATAATACAATCGATTAAATATTTGTGTGCTGTTTAGCGGTGCAAATGTACTAATTTTTTGCGGAAAAAGAAATTTTCCCTGAAAAATTCGCTGCGCATTCCGTTAATTATTCACTACCTTTGCAAGCGGTCAATACGTCGTAAAATGTTTCGTAAACTCACGCTCGCAGCATTGTCGTACATCGTCACCGTGGCGCTCATGGCGCTGCAAAAGCCGCTGTTTCTGCTGTGGTACGCCCCTCGCGCCGCTGAGGCGACGGCCGCGGAGCTGGCCGCAGTCTCGCTGCACGGCCTGCTGCTCGACTCCACCACGGCGGGCTATATCGCCGTCGCGCCTTGGCTGCTGATGCTCGCCGCGGTGTGGATCCCTGTGCCCGAACGGGCGATGCGCCGCATGCTCGATACCTATTTTATAATCATATCGGTCATAGTCGCGCTTATCGTGAGCGTCGACATGGGGCTGTTCCGGTACTGGGATTTCCGTCTGGACAGCACGGTGCTGCTCTACCTCCGAACGCCCAAAGAGGCCGCCGCCAGCGTCACGGCCGCCGACATGTGGCCCGCGCTCGCGTTATTCGTCGCATACGGCGCGACGATGATCGCGGCATACCTCCCCTTGAGCAAGATATATCGCGCGGAGCGCGCGAGCCTCGGACGCCGCGCGGCGTCGTCGCTCGCGATGCTCCTCCTCGGCGGACTGCTGTTTCTGGCCATCCGCGGCGGCACGAGCACCGCGCCCGCCAACGTGAGCAAGGTATACTTCAGCGACAATATGTTTCTGAATCAGGCCGCGACCAATCCCGTCTTTTCGTTCCTCGCCTCAGCGGCGAGTCCCGAACTCGCGGCCGACGACTACCGCTACTTCTCCGACTCGGAGCGCAAACGGATATTCGGCTCGCTGCGCGGCGGACACGACGCAACGGCCAATACCACGCACGTGCTCGCCACCCGCCGACCGAATGTGGTCTTGGTTCTTCTGGAGAGCTTCGGCCGCACCGTGAGCGACGCGGTGATCGATGGCGACAGCGTGACCCCGAATCTGGCCCGCGCCGCCCGCGAAGGGATACGGTTCGACAACATGATCGCAAACTCGTTCCGCACCGACCGCGGACAGGCTGCCGTCATGAGCGGATTTCCCGCCCATCCCGTGGTCTCGATAATGAAGACCCCCAACAAGGCCCACACCCTGCCCGCCATAGCACGCTCGCTTCGCCGCGAGGGCTACACGACGACTTTCACATACGGCGGCGACGCCGATTTCACCAATACGATGTCGTATCTGTACGGCACGGGGATAGAGCGTGTGACCGACCAACGCGACCTGCGTTTCGACGCCCCGACCGCCAAATGGGGCTATGCCGACGACGTGGTGTGCGACTACTTCGCGGGCGAGGTGCTCGAACTCGCGGCCGAGGGACGCCCGTTCTTCGCTACCCTGCTTACGCTCAGTTCGCACGAACCGTTCGACGTGCCGTACGACCGCTTCGAAAACCGCATACTCAACGCCGCGGCCTTCACCGACCGATGCGTCGGACAGATGCTCGACCGCTGGCGTCGCTCCTCGGCGTGGGACGACATGCTGGTAATACTCGTCGCCGACCACGGCATAGCCTATCCCGACGATTTGCAGATCGGGGAGCTCGCCCGCCAACGCATCCCCATGATCTGGACGGGCGGCGCGGTGCGCGAACCGATGGAGATCGACACCTATGCCTCGCAGATCGATCTGGCCCCGACGCTCCTCGCGCAGATGGACATCGACCGCAGCGAGTTCGTTTACGGCACGGACATATTCGACCCGACGGAACCCCACTTCGGATTCTGGACATTCAACAACGCGTTCGGCATGATAGACGGGGGGGGGTACGTCGTCTACAACTGTACCGCCGACGCCGTGACCGACTCCGCGGGCGACGCGAATACCATCGAACGCCTCGCCGAACATGGAAAAGCCATAGTGCAGACCCTGCACGACGATATCCGACAACGATAAAGGCCCGCAAAGCATGAAACGAATATTCGCAATACTGCCGCTCGTCGCCGCGCTCCTCTTCGGGTGCCGACCGACTGCCGAAACCAGCCTCGACGACTTCACCGAAACGCTCTACAAGCCACGCCACGCCTCGGGGTTCGAGATCCTCGGCCGTCCCGACGGCAAATCGACGCTCATACGTATCACCGACCCGTGGCAGGGGGCCGAGGGGATCGGCCGCAGCCTGCTTATCGACCGCGACGGCGACATAGAGACAGCCGCCACGCCCGAGCTGCAACGCATCGAAGGCGACGCGCAACGGATCGTCTGCATGTCGTCGAGCTACATAGCCATGCTCTCGGCCATCGGCCGAACCGACTGCGTGGTCGGCGTGTCGGGCATAGACTTCATCTCCGACCCGCATATAGCCGCCGCGCGCGACAAGGTGGGCGACGTGGGATACGACTCCAACATAGATTACGAGCTGCTTACGGCCCTGCGGCCCGATCTGGTGCTGGTGTACGGCATCGCAGCGTCGAGCGGCATGGAGACCAAACTCCTCGAACTGAACATCCCCTACCTCTACATGGGCGAATACATCGAGCAATCGCCGCTCGGCAAGGCCGAATGGCTCGTCGCGCTGGCCGAGGCGGTCGGTTGCCGCGACAAGGGCGAAAGCGCGTTCCGTCCTATCGAGGAGCGGTACGAGGCGTTGAAAAAGAGGGTCGCCGAAACCGTTCTCGACGCCCCGTCGGCAATGCTCAACACCCCTTACGGCGATTCGTGGTTCATGGCCCCCTCGGGCAGCTGCATGGCGCGTCTGATCGCCGACGCTGGCGGACATTACATATATACCGCCAACGACACCAACAGCTCGCTGCCGATCGACCTCGAGCAGGCCGCCGTGCTCACCTCGCAGGCCGATATGTGGCTCAACGCGCAGGTCGCGACGCTTGCCGACCTCGAGCGGCGTTTTCCCAAATTCGCCGACGCGCGTTGCGTGCGCAACGGCTACGTATACAACTGCGACCGCCGCGCCGACCCCGCGGGCGGCAATGACTTCTGGGAGTCGGGCGTGGTGCGGCCCGATCTCGTGCTGCGCGACTTGGTGAAGATTTTCCACCCCGAACTCGTCGACGAGGAGTTCGTATACTACCGCAAAATAGAATAACTCGGAATGAAATCACGCTCGGCCATACTCTTTTCGTCGCTGTCGCTGCTCACCGCCGCGCTTTTCGTCGCCGACCTCGCCGTAGGATCGGTCAACATCCCGCCGCGCGAGGTTTGGGCCGCGCTCACGGGCGGCGCATGCGACCCCGTGACGGCCAAAATCGTCCTCGACATACGCCTCATGAAGGCCGTGGTGGCTCTGCTGGCGGGAATGTCGCTGGCCGTAAGCGGATTGTTGATGCAGACCCTTTTCCGCAACCCTTTGGCGGGACCGTACGTTCTCGGCGTAAGCTCGGGCGCGAGTCTCGGCGTGGCGATCTTCATCCTCGGAGCTCCGATGGCGGGTCTCGTCGGACGGTCGTGGTTCTCGGCCTTGGGAATCGCGGGGGCGGCGTGGGTCGGATCGGCCGCGACACTCGCAGCCGTGGCGGCCGTGAGTCGCCGCATAAAGGATATAATGGTGATTCTCATTCTGGGAATGATGATAAGTTCGGCCGTGAGCGCCGTGGTGCAGATCCTGCAATACCTGAGCAACGAAGAGTCGCTGAAGAGCTTCGTGGTGTGGACCATGGGATCGCTCGGCGACGTCACCTCCGCGCAGCTCTCGCTGGCCGCGCCCGCCGTCGCCGCGGGCTTGGCGATAGCAGTCGCCGTCATAAAACCGCTCAATATGCTGCTGCTGGGCGAGTCGTACGCCCGCACGATGGGACTCGACGTGAGGCGCACGCGCTCGCTCATCCTGCTCGCCACCACGCTGCTGGCGGGAACCGTCACCGCTTTCTGCGGCCCGATAGGATTCATCGGCCTCGCTATCCCCCACGTCGCCCGCATAGCGTTCCGCAACGCCGACCACCGCGTGCTCGTGCCCGCCGCAGCTTTGGCGGGCGCCGCGTCGCTGCTGGCGTGCGACATAGTGTCGAAGCTGCTCGCGCTGCCCGTCAACACCATAACGGCCCTTATGGGCATACCGATAGTAGTATGGGTGGTCGTCAGGAACAAAAACATAGTATAGCCACGCCATGATACGTCTCGAAAATCTGACCCTCGCATACGGCAGCCGCACGCTCATCCGCGACGTGACGGCCGCGATGCCGCGCGGTCGCCTCACGGCCCTCGTCGGCCGCAACGGCACGGGCAAGAGCACCCTGCTGCGGGCCATAGCGGGCTTGGGCGAAGCGGCGGCGGGCCGCATCCTGCTCGACGGCCGCGCGGTCGAGAGCCTCTCCCCCGCCGAAACGGCCGCCACCGTCGCGCTCGTCACCACCGACAAGGTGCGCATAGCCGATCTGCGATGCCGCGACGTGGTCGCGCTCGGGCGCGCGCCCTACACCAACTGGATCGGGCGCATGCAGGCGGCCGACCGCGAGATAGTCGAACGCTCGCTCGCCCTCGTCGGCATGGAGGATTACGCCGACAAGACGATGGACCGCATGTCCGACGGCGAGTGCCAGCGTATAATGATCGCCCGCGCGCTGGCGCAGCAGACGCCCGTAATGCTGCTCGACGAGCCGACGGCCTTTCTCGACATGCCCAACCGTTACGAGCTCTGCACCTTACTGCGCCGACTCGCCCGCGAGGAGAACAAATGCGTCCTTTTTTCGACGCACGAACTCGATTTAGCCCTCGCCCTATGCGACGACATCGCACTGATCTCGCCGCCCGATTTGCGGCACATGCCCACCGACGAAATGGTCCGCAGCGGTTGCATCGAACGCCTCTTCACGGGCGACATCGTCGCCTTCGACCCCGCGACCCGCAACATCATAGTGCGAGATGGAAATAACGATCGAACGAGTTGACACTTTGAAAATGGTTTACTATTTTTGTGTTGTAAAAAACTGTAAACCATGTTATCGAAAACCGAACGTGACGCCGTCATAGCCCTCATAAAACGCGAAGTGGTCCCCGCAATAGGATGCACCGAACCCATCGCCGTCGCCTTGTGCGTGGCGCGCGCCTGCGAATTGCTCGGGTCGCGCCCCGAAAAGATCGAAGTGCGCTTGAGCGCGAACATTCTCAAAAACGCAATGGGTGTCGGCATCCCGGGAACGGGAATGATCGGCTTGCCCATCGCCATCGCGCTGGGCGCTCTGGCCGGACGCTCGGAATACGGACTCGAAGTGCTGAAAGATGCCGACGCGGAGGCCGTCGAGCAGGGTAAAAAATATATAGCCGAAAAGCGGATCTCGGTCGATCTCAAAAAGGATATAGAAGAAAAACTCTACATCGAAGCCGAAGTCTCGGGCGGCGCGCATCGCGCCACGGCCGTAATCGCGGGCGGCCACACCAATTTCGTCTATCTGCGGCTCGACGACGACGTAATCGAGGATTCGCGAACGGACGGCAGCGAGAGCGAGGGCGACGACGATGTGCAGCTCACCCTGCGTCGCGTTTACGATTTCGCCATGACGACTCCGACCGACGATCTGAAGTTCATTCTCGAAGCGCGACGGCTCAACAAATCGGCGGCCGAGCAGGCGTTTCGCTCCGATTACGGCCACTCCTTGGGCAAGACGCTGCGCGGCGAACGCGAAATAAAGCTGCTCGGCGACAGCATATTCTCCCGCATCATATCCTATACCGCCGCCGCGTGCGACGCCCGCATGGCAGGCGCCATGATTCCCGTCATGAGCAACTCGGGCAGCGGCAACCAAGGCATCACGGCGACCCTGCCCGTGGTGGTCTACGGCGAGGAGTGCGGAGCGACGGAGGAGCGAATGATTCGAGCGCTGACGCTCAGCCATCTGACAGTCATATACATCAAGCAGAGTCTGGGCCGCCTATCGGCGTTGTGCGGCTGCGTCGTCGCAGCCTCGGGGTCGAGTTGCGGCATAACGTATCTTATGGGCGGAGGTTACGACGAGATCGCCATGGCCGTCAAAAACATGATTGCCAACCTGACGGGCATGATTTGCGACGGCGCCAAACCCAGTTGCGCGCTGAAGCTGGCGAGCGGAGTATCGACAGCGGTGCTTTCGGCCATGATGGCGATGGAGCATCGTTGCGTATCGAAGCTGGAGGGAATAATCGACGAAGATGTCGACAAGTGCATACGCAACCTCACCGCCATCGGTCGCGACGGCATGAACGAAACCGACGAACTTATTCTGAGAATCATGACGGACAAATGTTGATTCGCACGAAATGTCGGTAATTCCCGATGCAGAAACGAAGTGTAAATCGCTAATTATTTGCTTGTTATATTGTTGGGTGCGTCTATCGTTGGCTCCGTTGTAAATACGCGGCAAATTATTTTTCGACGGATTTTTGGATGAAATTTTTTAGAGGCTAATCAATAAGATAGGCTGCTTTTTTATCGAATCTCCATTCGTAGAGATATTCAGCTCCTTCAATGCTGATTACGAAAACGACGCGTTCGCCTTTAATTCGTGCGACGTGAACATAGCCTGATACAGATTCGCCGGGATAGATCGTATTTTGCTTCATATAGCCCATCTGCTTGATGTCTTTTTCTTCTTGCAAGGTTTGGCTGAAATTGGCTAATCGCTGTTGTGAGGCTAAATTGGCTTGATAAGCAGCTGTTGCGTTATAGGTTGTTGTATAATAAGTGGTGGAGATGCCATTACTGCTGTATCCAGTAGTGGTCGATGTCGAGTAGCCTGCGCCGGCAGATGCCATGCCTTCGCTCAATCCCATGGCGATAGCAGCCCATGTTTGGGCTCGCTTCACCTTTTTCATGTACGCGTCGCATGTCCAGATTTGTAAATCTGTGGTCATGCCTTGATTGTCTGCGGAATATGCCGCAATGTTTAGTTCCGGTATGAATTCAATGGGAGTTGTGGAGTTATTGGAGATAATCAAATCAATTCGGTGCCATTTGCCGTAGTCTTTGACAATCGAGTTTGTCAAAGCGATAGTAATACCGTTCTTGAAATAGACTTCCCACGGTGTGCCGTCCCGATAGTCGACGAATCGTTCTGCAATTGCCGGGGATTCCCAAACAGGCATGTCGTCAGCGATTCGGAATTTCAGCGTATTTCCATTGTTGTCCGACAACAAATAATAGTCGTGGATCGGTTTGCCGGCATTGTATTCAACAATTCGGCAGGAACCGTCCTCGTTATAGGTTTTACATGTTCCGGATAATTCTCCAGCCTGATAAAAGGCGTGTGTCGTCAATTTCCCTTCATCGTTATAGCGTGTGTATTCGCCGTGCAGTCGGCCGTTCATATAGTGGGACTTTTCCGAGATATTACTGTTCCGGAAATAGGACTGTACCTCTCCATCGAATATAGTTTTGTTATCATCGAGACTATCAATGGTCAGAAAATACCCTTCTTTGCGTAATTCTCCCGAATTGTAAAAATCCTTGAACTCCTTATAGCGGGTCGAATCTGCCGGATAAAGAGCAATGCGGTAATAGTCCGCAAAAAGAGCATTCTGCGCAATTATCCCCGATTTATTGTAATAAAGCGTATCTATCCTTTCTTGGGCATAAGTCGCATAGCTTGTTATTATGGATATGAATAGTAGGATTCGTTTCATTGGAGTAAGTTGGGGTTTTAGTTATTTGTGACCTATTGGGTGGGTTATAGTCGTCCGATTCTCTCTGCAATAAGCGTTTTATATTTGCCTTTCATCTCGTCGGGCAGAAACGAAACGTCGATCCATTCGTCCCATTTCGGAATAGCCTTGATGAATTTCTTGAATAGGTTGTCGATCACCTTTTCGTCCATGCCCGAAGCTGTCATTGCCTGTACGAAATCGGTGCGGCGGAGCTTGCGTTTGCGGCCGTACAGCGTTAGGGCTAATTCCTCTGTATCTTCGGGCAAAACGAGGGCCGTCGATAATAGGTCGTAAGCCGGTGTCAGCCCATAAACACCCTGATTCCGACTATACAGCGAAAAGTTTTTGAGGTGCATGTCGGCATTGCCCGTAATCCACGAGAACAACACCTGCTCCCAGAAATTGACGACATCTAACTTCGGCGCAGCTGAATAGCGCAGAATCGTTTTGGCGATCTGCTCATAAGAACCTTTGTATTTGTGTTCAGTCAGTCGTTCGGAGAGCTGACAAAGGTCTTCCATCGGATACTTTTCGCCGTGTGCTCCCCTGTCGATGCGGCGTGTGATGTAGCACAATTCCCCGTCGGCAAAGCGGACGAGCGAGTAGGGTACTACCTGCATCTTCGCAGCTTCGGCTAGGTGCATGGTCAAATCTTCCAATTCCGGCAAGTGCGGATAATGTTCGGCCTGCGGTTTGAGGATATAGCGGCCCCACAGACCGACGATCGTAAAGCGTTCCGGGGTGCCTTTGCCCGCTTTGGCAATGTCGAGCGATAGTTTCGCCTGCACACCGGTCAGCGTCGTTCGGCTGCGGATTACCTCGCGGGCAAGCTCTGCAATATTGGCGCGCGTGTAGGGGAGCAAAGGAGCTTCGGGAGTGCCGAAAATCTTCTTGGAGCAGGATTTGTGGAAATCATGCTCGCTGTCGGTCAATTCTTTGTAGCAATATAGACAACGTTCCATGTTACTCCTCCTTTAATTCGATGGGTACGACACTGACGGCACCGATGCAGTCTTTGCAGCAGGCCAAAAGCAGCGACATCCGATCGCGATTGTCGATTTTCCAACTCTTTTCGGCAATGTCGAGCAGCCATCCTTCGGGAATCAATCCGTCGAAGAACGGGAACAGCACCTTGTCGCGATAGATTTGTTCCGTAAGCGGCAGTGTGAGACTGACCGCTTCGGCATCGGGCAGGCGGAGATAATCGGCATCGTAACGGAATGTGTAGCCGGTTTCGTCCTCGGTCAACACTCCTGCCTTGCGGTCGTGAAGATAGATGGCAGCCTGTTTCATCGGTCATCCATTTTTGTCATCGGCACCACTCCGACCTCGGCCCCGAACAGGTTGAGAATCTGATTGACTTTGTCCAGCCGAAGCGTTGGTTTTCCCTGCTCCAGTTCGCGCACGAACCGCAGTCCCACACCCGATTTCTCGGACAGTTCGACCTGTGTCAGTCGATACTGCTTGCGCATAGCCTTTACGTATTTCGATAATGCCGTCTGCATATTATACCTCTTTGGGTGCAAAAATAGTGAAATAATTTTTATTTACACCTTTTAGGGTATAGTTATGTTTGAATATTGCAATATAATCCCGATAGGGTATTCTTTTATATGCTAATAAGGTGTGCTGATTTGCAAGGTTGTGTTATCTAATTGCTGTTCGAACTTATCGATGTTTTTGCGAGCTATATCTAACAACCCGACAACCTCTTTGGCTGCACCAATGCCTGTTTTTATGGATGCGATGTCGCAATAACCGATTTCGGCGTTGAATTTGTCCATCAAAAATTGTTCGATCGGGGTTATTTCACGTTGTTCTTCTTGCAATTCTTTTTGTAACTCCTCGATTTGGTCGTTATAATATTTGCGAATATCAGAAATCTCGATGGCGTCTTTGATTTTTGTACCAAGTATCCAACTTTTTGCAATCCCTTTTACAATATCGCTTTTAATCAAGTCGGCAGCTGCGGCGATAGCGTCTTCTGTGGACAATTCGGTTAATTTTTTACAAGAAGGCATGTCCTTTATCCGGATTGCATTTTGTGCAATATTCCAAAGCTGCATCAACATGTCGAATATTTGAATAGCGCCTATTTGTGTGATGTTGATGTCATCTGTATGCAAGAATGCCTCTACAAATCGTTTGCAGCGAGCGGCACCTTGCATTTCCGTAGCAAAACATGTTTCGAGCATGCTGATCGTTTCTCTGCAATAGGCCTTGAATAGGGCAATAGATTGCACGTTGTTAGCGGCATTCTTTGAACTGTATTTTTTGCAAAGATGTTCGATTTGGGCAACGGCGTTTTCCTTATCATTGATAACGAATATTCCTCGTGGTTCCATATGTCCGATTTATTTAGTGCTGATTCGTTGTGCGCAACGTTTTTTAATTCCTAATTTATGATAGAGTTCTATTAGCGATTCTCTAAGATATGAGTAAGATTGCGGTGCGCAAATTTGATCTTTCAAATCGGTTAGCGGTTTCGGGGACTGTAATTCATGCACTGCTTTGAATTTAATCGCATAGGAATCTCGATAATCCGCAAAATAGTGCATAAAGAAGTCTTCGGATATTCCCGCATGATTTTTTGTCTTGTTCCAGACCTCCTTTGGAGTTCCTTTAATAACCGAATCAATTTCAATAAAGGCAACAATCATTTTGATCGGAGCTGTTGCATATACGACAATGTATCGTATATCCGTAGGAATACGCTTGCGATATTCGTATCGTTTCTCCCCAGATAGTATTTTTTCAATATGACTTGGGTGAATGGATAATATGATTGTGTCAGTTCTCATGTATCAATGCTGAATATTGTTCGTTACTAATCTGTCGTATGCTTTGTATATATCCTTTTATACCAGCATCAACGATGCTTTGATTGGATACTTCTTTATCGAGTGCTTTATATCGGAATAGGATAACTAAAGTCCGTTTCTTCAAAATATTTTGTATGTCCGCATATTTGTAGACCGTTCTCTTGGCGATTGCAGGAAACACCTCGTCGATGTTTTCTGAGAACCGAACATCTTCAACGATTCCCATACATTGTATGGATTTTCGGTCTTTGCTTCGATAAAAAAGGATAATATCCCCTTTGCGAATCGTCCTGATTCTTGAATGACACAAATATGCTTTTTTGATCGTATTGCCTTGGCAGGTATATAACGATTGATCTTTTTCAAACAAAGAGCCCTTCATGTCACTGAAGTCCGGGAATAGGTCTTCGTGAAATTGCGGTTGAATAGGAATGATGAATTTCTGAACGGATTCATTATCCCGGAAGTAGGGATAATATTTTATCAAGGATTCCAAGCTATTGCAATCGTCATCCTTTAGTTTCATCGGTTTGATATAAACGTCGTCTTGTTTGTATTTGCCAAGGCAAGAAAAACCGTAGTCGGTATACAAACCTACGAGTGTTTTCTGTTCTTCTCCGAATGTATGTAAGTAAACCCAGTCGAAATCGTTCTTTGCACAGTAATCGAATGCGATATATAAAAGGCGTTCACCCAATTTCTTTCCACGAGCCTTTGGATCTACCTTAAACGTGCAAAGTTTCAGAATGCGACCGGGAATAATGTCTCCGTTGTCAGTCAGCCGGGCATCTTGTTCGTGTTTGTAAATGCAGATTGCTACGATGTTGCCGTTTCCGTCTTCGATGCACCAGCATTTCCGCTTGTCTTCTGCGCATTTTTGAAACCATTTGTCAAAACCGTCGTACGATTGCCGTAAAGATTCGAAGAATGGTTGATTCTTATTTATTTCATATAAAAAACGTTCTTTAACTCCGGTGTAGTCGAATACAAATGGGTCTGTCGTATATCGCTGGAGTAGAAGTAAACATTGCCCTAACCGATATACTTTATCCTGCAATCCGATTTTCGAGGCTTTCCGGTGAATGCCTTCGTCGTTTGTAACAAGAAGGTGCACTGCGCCCCGATACAAAGCGAACAAAACGTTATTATCGACCCTATCATTATCATTGGATTGCGACAAACCGAGTTCATTGCACTCTTGATCGGAAAGAATCGGTGGATTCTCTATCTGTGAATATTGCTTTAACCGAGATAATACGATCGTTCGTCTTTCTTGATTCTTGTCTCGATTGATGTCTTCAAATTGCATCGGATGAATATACAGGCAATGATGCTGCTCTGCGGAGAGCTTCCGCAGTTCAGCAAAGGAAGAATCGAGTGTTTTGCTCGTGTCTTCCAGAGGAATGAGAATATTTGTGTCTAATAGTATATTCATCCAATAGTTACTTAATTAGATGGCATCAATCAACACACGTAAGATTTTATATGCGGCGCCATAGGTTTTATTTGCTTCATTTCTCAACGCTGTCCCCTATTACTTCATCACTAATTTATCTCGTTCATTTAGTAGATAAGATTGAATAAACTGTTTGATACGTTTTTCATCAAAATGCGCATTTGCATTTTGGCAATCACTATCCATACAACAGCCAGATTTCATTAAAAGAGGTATAGGATGTTTGGTACAGTAGATTTTTATATTGCAAGGATGAGGATCTCTATCATAAATAGTCCCCATGTACATATCCCAAGTGACTTTGAGACCTAATTCTGGATTCTCAAAATTATTATTAGCCTTTAATTTTTTCTCAATGGCATTTTCCCTGGATTTTTTAAGTCTAAACACCCCGATAATGATTATCAGAGATATAGTAAATATTATCATTTCAATAATATTGAACCGATTTTCAATTACCCATTCCCACTTTGTTTGTTCGAATATTTTACCAAATGGAATTAGATCCAATAACGTAGTTACGAGATATGCCAATACAACCCCTATAAACCATTTGCCCGCTTCCCATAATTTTTTATTTTCCATATCTACTATTTATTTTTAGCTATAAATTCCATTGCTGCAGTTTCTCCTTGTTCGATTGCAACTTCAACAGCCGTCTTGGTAAGGTTTAATAATCGATGGCTTTCTTTGCGTAATGCTGTACTTCGTTGGACTATATCTGCAATTTTATTTTGAGTATCTATGTTTATTATAGGTAGACTTATGGTAGTAAACTCATCTTTATTCATTGCTGTCAATATTGTTCCAGTACAAGCACGTTTTAATAGTGCTTGAATCGCAGGGGATTTAAACAATACCAATGACGTTTCTGAATTTATTCTTCGTGGAGATAAAACATAAAAACCAGTAGAGCATAATGCGCCATCGTATTCTTCTGTTATAATCGCACAGCTTTGCAAAGAACCTTCGATCGAAGAAATGATAATATCCCCAGTATGAACGATACGTCTTGCTCGGCTCGGAAGATTTGCCCCGTATTCGTAAGAATATCCTGATATTTCGCCGTTTACTCCGATGTCTGATAGTTCAACGTATTTGTAGCGGGCATTGTCATCGGGAACAAAATTTTTATCACGAAGAATATATAGATTTCCAATTTTGTCACGCCCATATGGACATTGGGAAATCTTATCGATTATTTCGTCGTATTTGGGTTGATAATACGCTGCATCTAATCGGTTGGAAATGTGGTATGATTGTTGTATTGTTTTAACATTGCTAAATGTTGCAGTCAATTGGGTGGTGTTTATTGCAATTTTATTTTGGAGTAATTCTTCGGCTGCTTGATGTGTGGCCATAGAATTTTCCAAGCACTCAAATGCCAAATACGTTAATCGTTCAATTTCGTCCATTAGGCGAGGCGAAAACAAAGGCACCCTAATTTCTTTAAATTTTGCAGGGCTGAAATTTGCCTGATTGCTAACCATTGAATATTTTTCGATTTCTTGACGTCCGTATTTAGAATTCAAGAAAGTAACTAATGTTGCCGAGTTTATAAAGTCGGGGTTAGGTCTAACGCGAAATAGGTATGAGGCAAACGCATATTCGTAGTCTTTAGGAACTAACGCACTTTTTCCGACGAGATGCGGGTTCCCATTCGTCCGACAGATTAGAACATCATTTTTTTCAATTTTAAGGATTGGTATATTTGCTCGTCTATTTGATTGCAATATTTAGCCGGAACAGAGATGAACGAGCTATTGAATTCATTCAGCCTCAGAATGGGATACCCGTCGGTTTTTTCGTTCAACTCCGCGGATGTTCCATATTGCGCATATAAAATAGCCTTTTCGCCTGTTATTGTATTTATGTAAGTAATATTTTCTGAATTGTAAAACTCCGATTCCAATCTTAATATGGCAGATTCATAAATCCGAGAGAATAAGATTTCGTTAATCTTCAGCCCCTCCGATAAAGCCTTATATTTTACTTTATCAAAGGGGCATCCGCGAAAAAAGAGAGTTGCTCTTTCTTGGCGAATTCGATAAATGCCTCGGCGATTCCATCGGGAGTAATCTGCTCTATTTCATTATAGCTCTTATCTTCGTTCCAATTATAATTAACGGTTGCAAACAAATCGTGATAGACGATAGGATGCCCATATTTGTCGCAAAGAGCAAGTTTCGGATCGGTTGTCGTACCGCTTTTGTCCTCTTTCCAATAGAGTTTGTCTCCACTGTTGTTTTTGCCCTCTTTCTGCTGGGTCGCGAAGAAGATGTTATAATCATCGACTTTGGGACACAATACGTCATCCCATTTTTGAACAAACAACACGCTTGTCTTAGTGCCTGTATGCGGCTTGAAGGTGTTGCCGTGCAGTCCCACGACGGCAAGGATACGACATCGCTCTGCAATATATTCGCGGATGACCTTATCGCTACTGTTATTGAATCTGCCTTGCGGCAATACGATTGCCATACGCCCGCCCGGCTTCAAGAAGTTAAGGTTACGTTCTATGAAAAGAATATCGCGGCTGACACTTTTTTGCGCCTTGCCATTTTTCATACCCAAATCGTAACGACTTAAAATCTGGCCCTCCTTAATCTCTCCGGCAAAGGGTGGATTCGCCATCAGAACCGCAAAGTTGAATTGACCGAAATCGTTGCCGACGCGTAACTGTTTCAACTTTTTGAATCCTTCATTGTAAGTATCCACCCAAACTTCCTCTTTTGTAACCGTATTCCAACGAGCCCAATCAAGAGTATTTAAGTGCAAAACATTTGTATGACCGTCGCCGGCAATTAGATTTAGGGTTCGAGCGACGCGAACGGCTTTTTCATCGAAGTCGATGGCAAAAACATTGTTCTGCACATATTCGATTTCCGCATGGCTTTTCGGCGTTGCAGTGAACAGATGACTGACGGGCTTATTCGCTGCAATCTGCATCTGTTTCCATACATGGAATATGGTATGCACTGGGAATCCTGAACTTCCGGCGGCTGTGTCAATCATCTTTTCATCGACCTGCGGATTGAGCATTTTGACACACATATCAATAACATAGCGTGGCGTGAAATATTGACCTTTCTCACCCTTGCTGCTTTTGCTCATCAGATATTCGAAAGCCTCGTCAACTACGTCAAGATTAGAATTGAACAATTTGACTCCTTCGAGCGAGGAAACGCAAATCGACAAGTGAGGAGGTGTCAGCGCGATTTTGGCGTCTTCAGCAAATACACCCGTCCATTTGCTGCAAGCCTTGCGGAAAAGTTTTTCGATTTTTTCTTTCAGCTGAATATCGCTTTGTCCGGAGTTGCGGAACTCGAGGTTGTAATCTTCATCCGTAGCACCGATTTGTTCATCATATAATTTGGCAAATATCAATTTGAAAACTTCCTCAAAAACATCAACGCCTGCATTAGCCAAAACCTCATCCTCCATTTCGAGAATCAAATCTTTAAGCGACTTTCCTGTTTTGGTCAATTTGTCATTCTTGACCAAATCGTCCATCGTAAAAGGAGTTTGTAGGATATTCTCCAATGTTTGGTGTACATTGGGAATATTGGGAATATCCTTGAAATAATTCGGATTTTGACGTTGATAATAGGCTATCGTCGTTCCGTTTGTCCACACGGCCATACTTGCACCCGTCGCATGAGTGTAAGATTTCAGTTGTTCACGACCATCTTTGGCTTTCGGTTTTTTTAACTCAACGATGATGTAGGCGACGTTGGCATCTTCATTATCCCGGATCACGATATCTGCACGTTTGGCTTCTCGACCGAAATAAATCGGATATTCAAAAGCTAATCGACTTTTAGGATAACCGTAATCGTTTATTAGTTTGGCTGCATATAGTTGTCGTACTATTTCTTCCGGGGTCAGCTTGATCTCTTTGTTGCGAATAAGACATGATACGGTCGGATAAATTTTACCTTTTTTATCGGTTCGTTCGATTATTCTGTTTTCCAATTCTTCAATAGCATTTTGACTGAAAAGGTCTAAGCTGTATTCGGAACCTTTGAGAATTTCATTAAGTTTCATATGTTAGGGTCTTTTATTTATTGCCTATTAGATCTTTCGGGTCGACTTGGAGAATCCTTGCGATTTCGAACAACTGTTCGAGGCTGGGTTGGCGTCGGTTGCAGGCGTAGGCGTTGACGATACTGAAACTCTTGCCGAGTTTTTCGGCCAGCCAAGTCTGTTTGATGCCTTTCTCTTCAAGGACTTCTTTTATTCGATTCATTGGTGCGGACATCTTATTCGGTCGATATTTGCCATAAAGATATGAAAAAATCCGCTATATTAAAATGAAACGTTCGAATATTGCGGAATTTGGTCGCGAAATAGAACCGGCCGTTTCAGACTCAGCCATTTCCTTTGGTAGCGACCAGCCGATGCCGCCGGAAAGAATATCCGCAAGGCTTGCGAAGCAACTTGCATGACCTTGCGGATTTCTTACGGCGGCAATACCTTTGCGGACAAAGGGAATGGCTTATTTGTTTTTCAGTCGGGAGGCGTTTTCGTTCAGGTGTTCTGCTTCCCGTTCTTTGCGCCTCGCCTGTTCTTCGAGTATGATTTTTTGGCGGATAGTTCGTTCATATTCTTCGACATCATTTTTCATTCGGCGGATTTTTGTGTTGTCGCGGTTTAGTTCGAATATTTCTTCCAGTTCGGCAATGCGGTCGGGTTGCGCTTCTCCTTTCATTTTGATATAGCGGTATTTCAGGTCGTTGTCGATGCGGTCGTAGTTCGGTTTCGCTGTCCAATACAGCATCGTACACAGCAGTACAATTGCCGACATCATGCCCGTCATCGTCCAGAATACTCCTTTCGATTCGATGGCAAGCGATATTCTGTGTTGCGTTATTCTCGGCGGCAGTTCGGCAGGGATTTCGATTGATCCGACAGATGCTTGCAAGCTATCTATCCCCATTTGGGCCTTTATGTTGCTCTGTTCGATACTTTCCAGCCTTTCAGTAAGTTGGGTTATTGCCTCTCTTATGAGTTGCGGTAAGTCATTGCCGCACGATTGGCTATTCCTTGCCGATAGTTCGGTTTTGATGGTTTTCACCATTGTCTCTTTGAAGTCTTCGTACATTTCGTAAGACATCATATTGTTTTCTTTCATAACAGATTGTCGATTTATGTTTATAATTTTCTTTTCGGTTTGTTCGCTTTTTGGTCTCGCAGCTTGCGTTTTCGCTCCATGGCTGCTATTGCCATCACCTCGGCAACGGTGTTGAGCAACGCCGTAATGCGGGCGATATGTTCTTCGGGGCTTTCGCCGGACTTGCGTTGGAGTTGGGCTGCCGACAATCCGACCGGCGAATCATTGGGAGGTAAAGGCAATGTGCCGATATTGCCGCCGAAGTTTATAGAATCGTTAGCAATTGGCCTCTTATTCCCGCTTCCACCTGCATTGCCGAATAGGTCGGTGTATGCCGACCGATAATTGCCTACGGCCGTATGAAATCCCTTCGCAAGCGTCGCCCGATAGTGGGTTTGCTGCTGTGCCTGCGTAAAGTGTCGGTTCAGCTTCGAGTAGCTGAATTGCCGGTCTATCTTCGAGCCAGAGAACTCGAATCCGTTTTTGCTGAACAGCACCCCTTGTTTTTGATTGGTCGAGCCGCAATACTTATAACGCATAGCAATACCGTACTCCTTTAATCGAAGCTCCAAGTCGTTCCAGCTTCGGGATTGAGGCAGCGAGGCTTTAATCGTATCGTATATTTCGTATTTGGTTTTGTCGGGTTCTCGCAGGCGTTCCCGTCGTACCGATTCTTTGCCCGGCGCAAGGTGCAATCCGTATTTCTCGGTCAGTGCGCGACAAACCTTGGCATTGCGGATTTTGATGTTTTTGTCCGAGATGGTTTGCTCGTTGTTTCCTACCCGATTATAGACCAAATGACAGTGCGGATGCGGTTGGTCGAGATGACGCACCAGCAGGTATTGCGTGTCGGTAATCCCCATGCGCTGCATATACTCTTTGGCAATCTGTGTCATCAGCGTATCGGTCATGCGCGGCGTATCCTTCGATGAAAACGAAAGGGAGATATGCCCGACAGCGTTTTTGATACGCGGGTTCAGGAGTGTTTGATCTTTGAAATCCTGCACTATTTCTCGAACATCGGGTGGAGTAACACCCTCGGCTGACAATACAAGTGATTGTTCTTTCATTACATAACCAATCGTCCCTGCGAATGATGACCCGGCGATGATTTTACCGATCATCGCGAAGATGCTTTAACAGAGATTCAATTTCTACAACAATAGCCGCATGGCGAGACATTATCCCCGTAAATCCTTTTGTATGGGCAAGGCGGGTAAGTTGGTTCAGGTTGCGGGCCATGCCTTTGAGTTGGGACATGAAGTCGAGATGTTCGCGGCACAGACGTTCGCGTACATGACCGGCGGCTATCAATTGCCGGAGAACTTCGGCTGTTCCATGACCGGAGGTGCGGACAAGCGATTTCAGCTTGAAGTAATGTTCGGCATCGAGCCGTAACGATAGCAGGTATTTCTTGCGGCGCCCCTCGCTTATGGCAGGTCGCCCGCCTTTGTTAAGCGGTATTTGTTTCATGGGTTGATTTCGGATTAATAGACCAGCGGGATGTTGCCGCCGAGGTTCGGCGGCACGTTTTTGTACTACAAAAACACAAACTTGCCTTACTGATTGATAGAAAATCCGACCCGCTCCGAAGAGCCGGAGCAGGTCGGATGAAATGCTACCTCGGTCGTCGCTTGCGGACGACGTAATCGACGGCTTCGCGTTCTTTCTGTTCGGCCGTCTTGACGGGATTCTGCAACAGCCACCGTTCCAACTCCTCGCGGTTGAAATAGATGTTCTTGCCGTGAGGCTTGAAATGGGGGATTCGCCCGCGGTGGGTGAGTTTGTACATGTAGGTCTTCGACACTCCCGTGAATTCGCATGCTTCGGCGAAGTTCAAGACGGTCTTTTGTCCTTGGAGCAGGCGTTCGATACGGTCGAGCCGTTGCTCGACGGTTGTGTTTTCACTCATAATCATTTTGTTTTTAGCGTTTAATACAATGCGTTGCGCAACGCTCGTGATGTAATTACGAGTGCAAATTAAATTCAACGAAAAGCTGTCCGCATTGGCTGCCCATGTTTCGACATTTTCGGACAACGTTTCCAATGTTCGGTGGGCGTATGGAGACGAAAAAAACAGGATTCCGGTGGGGCGGAATCCTGTTAAAGATGAACGTGTCGAAACTATTCTGCTGCTTCCAGCGCCTCGATGCAGTCGATAATCATCCGCTCCTTGCGGCGGTCGATGATTTCGGCCATCTGTTTGGCCGCCGAGAGGTCTTTCGCTGTCAGCGGTTTGCCCAACTTCGAGGTGAAACAGTCGTTGCTTCCGGCTACCCGCTGCCATTTCGGGGTAATCAGTCGGGCGGCGCTCAACGATTCGAGCAGCAGCGCCAGCAGCTTGTTGTGCGTCGTCTGCAACGGTTCGGCAAGCTGGCAGGCAAGCAGTCGGGCAATCTCCTCTTCGGTCGTGTTGCGTTTGAAGATGCCGATTCGGTTGACGTGTTCGGTCAGCACTGCGATTTGCCTGTCGGTCATGCGCGGGCAGAAATCGGCGGGTGCCGGGTCGAAGCCGGTGCGGCTGCGCTGGGCGGCCCGGCGTTTTTCGGCTTGGGCCAGCAATTCCGCTGCGCGCTCCTTGCGCTGCGTCTCCTCCGTCTGCCGATGACGGGTGTAGTCGGCGATTTCGGTAACGGTAGACCGGACTTCGATAATACGGGTCAGCAGCTCGTCGGCAGGCGTATCCGCCGGATAACGGGCGAAAAGATATTCGAACGTCTTGTCGATGCGGCGCTGCTCCTTGGCTGAGATGGAACCGTAGGCCAGCCAACGGTCGTACTCCTGCTTTTTGTCGGCGATGTATCGGCTTGCTTCGGTAGCGGACAGGTTGCGATGTTCGATTTCGCACTCCATGTAGTGCAGCGAAAAGCGATTGTCCTTGAACATAGCTTCGGCGAATGCCAGCCAGCTTACCACGCTGACTGCTCCGTACAACACCCATGCGACTGCCTGCCATGCACAGCCGAACCATCGGCTTTTGGCATCCAACCGGGTGCGAACTGCCTGCAACCGCTCGCGGATTTTGCGGTTGGTGCGCCGGTGCGACAGACGTATGTATTCGATGCGGGTCATGACTGTTTCTTGGCTGCGGCTTGCAGGTCGGCTTCGAGTTCGGCGAGGCTCGTGCGGCGCTCCTCTTCGCGCAAACGTCCCTTGTAGGCATCGAGCTGTTGGGCCGCGATGCTTTCGGCGACCTTGCGGCTGATTTGTCCGGCGTGTTCGAGCAGTTCGCGGCCGTTGATGACCAGAATGTCGTTCAGCTTCTTGATCCAGTCGGCCATATACATGGGCACCTGCCGCCGCGCCTGGCTTTCGGCGAATGCGAGGTATTGTTCGACCAGCAGCCCGAGGTCTTTCATTTCGTCTTCGGTCAGGTAGTTCTTGGCGGTTGCGGCATCGGCTTTGGTAATGCGCCGCGGGTCGCTCTTGTCGCAGGAGGTCATGCCCATCATCGGCAGGCGGGCATCGGCGCGGCGGGCGACCAGCTCGGCGGCTGTCTGGCTGCTGATGGCCCACAGCAGTTTGTTTTGCACGATTTTGAAAAATTCGACCGTCTTTTCGGCTTTGGGGTCGTAGTCGATGCTCGTCGTGTAGATGTCCTTGACCTTTTGGTAGAAGACCCGTTCCGAAAGGCGGATTTCGCGGATGCGCTCCTGTAGCTCGTCGAAATAGTTCATCGACTTGCCCGACTTCATCCGTTCGTCGTTCAGCGCGAAGCCCTTGATGAGGTACTCGCGCAACACCTGCGTCGCCCAGATGCGGAACTGCGTGCCTTGGTGCGATTTTACGCGGTAGCCGACCGAAATAATCACGTCGAGGTTGTAGTAGTTCGTGTCGTAGCTTTTGCCGTCGGCGGCAGTTGTTGCAAATTTTGCAACAACTGAATTCTCGTTCAACTCGTGCTCCTCGAAAATGTTCTTCAAGTGGCGCGAAATCACGGATTTGTCTCTGTCGAACAGCGTTGCCATCTGGTCTTGGGTCAGCCAGACGGTCTCCTCGCCCATGCGGACGTCTATTTTGATGCTCCCGTCAGCCGAGCGGTATATCAACATTTCGTTCTCCATAGCATAAAGATAGTTATAATTCCGGAATCCGGTTTACCGCTTCGCGCTTCTTCGCATCCATAATCTGCGCATAGACCTGCGTCGTTTTCAGTTCGCGGTGGCCGAGGAGCTTCGATACGGTGTAGATCTCCGTGCCGAGCGAGAGTTGCAGCACGGCGAACGTGTGCCGGCCGCAGTGGAACGTAATGTGCTTCGTAATACCCGCTTTCAGACACCATTCGCGCAGGGCGAGGTTGTGCCATGCGGAGTATTTCAGTCCGGTGAAGACCCGTTCGTCGGCCTTGCCGCGCTGGCCCATGTAGCGTACGGCTTGGTCGGTAATGTCGAGGTATTCCAGTCCTTTGGTCTTTTTTTGTCGAAAGACGATGCGCGTGCCGCCGTCGAACTTCTGCACCTCGGCCCACGTCAGTTTGTTGATGTCGCTCCAGCGCATGCCGGTCAGGCACGAGAAGAGGAACGCATCTTTGAGTACGGGATACGGACACGCCGTTTTGGCGAGACGCTGCAATTCGTCGAAAGTCAGGTATTCGCGGTGTACGTCCTCGACATGCGCGGGCTTGACCGACATGGCGGGCGAGTGGGGGATGATGCCGTCCTCGACCGCTTGGTTCAACGCCGCTTTGAGTTTGAGGAAATAGCTGCTTTGGCTGTTCGTCGAAAGAGCGGTGCCGCTTTTGGTCTTGGCCTGCTTCGCCAGATAGGTTTTGAACCCCTCGACGAACTTTTTATCGACCATCTCGAACGTCGTATTCGTTCCGGCGTAGGCTACGAGGTGTTTCAATGCGCTGTCCCAGTTGCCCCAGTTCCCCGGCGACTCCTTGCGCTGTTCTATCAATCCCTTGATGTATTCGACGAGGTTGGTGCGGATTTTATATTTTACCGCAAAGCCGTATTGCTCGTTCTGCTCGGCGAGCAGCCGTTTGGCCTTGACCTTCTCGGCCATTTCGAGATTGACCTTGTTGTGGTCGCGCTCCAACTTGTTTTTCGGGTCGGTGTAGAGGTAGTATTCGAGGGTCTCGAATTTACGACGATGCTTGATGCGCCCTTCATCGTCGCGGGTGTACCCGTAATAGTATTCCAGCACCAACGAGGTCTTGCCCGTCGAGCGCTGCGGTTTCTGCCGAATCTTGATCTCCATGCGGTCGAGGTTTTAGGTTCAATTTTTTGCAGGTTTTCTCGCCTCGGCATAGCACGAACTGCGTTCGGCTCTGCGCTCGGCTTATCGAAAACGTTCAGCACAAAGATAGAAAAAAATCTTTACACTTTTTTTACACCTCGATTGCTGTGTGTTGTAAATAAGTGGCAAATTTTACACCTCGAACGATAAAATCAAGTCGAAATAAAATCGGTTATTTGTCGGTAAATAGCTGAATTAATGAATATTATTTTAATGTTTCTTCATCTTTGTTTTGTTGGGTTACTTTCCGATGTGATATTTTTTCGATTACCGGATCGCGTTTTGCAATCGAATCATCGTCGGTAAAAAAATTTTTGCTATATTTGCAGTCGTAAAGAGACGTTAAAACGTCGGCAAGACCCTCTATAGCGCATAAGTGATAATCCAAAATAATCAATTCGATATGGCCGTCCGACAAAATTCAGAAGCGAAATTCAGCGAGGCATTGTACTAACGCCCATGAAAGTTGAATTATATTATACGAGAGTGCTTCTATTTGTATCTTTATTGTAATTATAGGTTCTTAAAGACGGGGAAACGGACGGAATAATCAGTAAGTAATGTACACAAGAACGTTGTCCGCTTCCCCGTCATTTTTTATCTCTTGCTGAATTATCCCAAGCCGCTACGAAAAAGAGATAATCCCATTTGAAAATCCGAATGTCCTGCTGTTCACCGACGGCGGAGGGCTGCGCGAACTTTCGTGCGAGTTGCAGTCCGTCGTGGTGGGGAGGCGGCGGACTGCGCGCAGGCGTAACGCCTGTTTTATGAAAAGTGCATCGATATTCGGGTCGCAACCTGCGGTGGCTCGCGTGTGAGCATTCGCGAACAATAGCGGGCCTCCGCGCGCCAAGGCTGCGACCCGCGCAGTTCTGCGAACTGCATTTATATATATAATTCACACGCGTCAGCCAGATGTTCGCCGACGGCGGAGGACGAAACGAGCCTCGTGCGAGTTGCGTCCGCCGCAGTGGGGCGGCGGCGAACTGCATTTCTATATAATACACATGCGTCAGCAAAAAACCGCGGCAGGAACATTTTCGATAAGCCAAGTGCAGAGCCGAACTTATTCGTGTTCTGCCGAGGCGAGAAAATGACTGCGTAAGCGAACGATTTCGGATAAAGGGCGGTCGCGGCGACGGAGCGTTAAAAATCGGAGAACGTTTTCGATAAGCCGAGTGCAGAGCCGAACTTGTTCGAGCTATGCCGAGGCGAGAAAACGTCTGCGAAGCGAACTTTTGATCCTCAAAAATGCGAAGCATCCGATTTAGCGCAGTCGCAAGACCGACCCCGAAATCGTTTCACCGCGGCGGCTTTTCGGTTACCTTTTGGCCGCGCAAAAGGTAACGTATATTATTTAGGCATTCGGGCCTCCGCGCGCCGAGGCTGCGGCCCGCGCGGTTCAAGAACCGCGATACTTCAAAACTTATCTTCGGCGGCT
>ERZ777305.1247-NODE-1247-length-32210-cov-14.682413_pt1 | contig 32210 bp, 23 predicted proteins | sample MGYA00374965_ERZ777305 | MGnify/ENA primary metagenome ERZ777305 (study PRJEB29328, sample SAMD00013331) | mouse gut metagenome | study: EMG produced TPA metagenomics assembly of the Metagenome analysis of fecal microbiota from mouse which was promoted... | reverse complement strand
GGTTTGTTATGCCTAATAACATTATTTCGCACTAAAATTTAGACAATCTCTTAGTTATCAATGGAAAATTTTCTTTTTTGGATTGTACCAAGTGCATCTTTATTGGCACTATTACTTGCATGGTACTTCTATAAACAGATGAAAGCCCAAAGCGAAGGCAATGACACAATGATAAAAATTGCAGCTTATGTCCGTCAAGGGGCAATGTCCTATCTTAAACAGCAATACAAGATAGTCGGACTCGTTTTTTGGGGGCTTGTTATCCTTTTTTCTGTAATGGCATACGGATTTAACCTACAGAACCCATGGGTTCCTGTAGCGTTCCTCACAGGCGGTTTATTTTCTGGCCTATCAGGATTCTTAGGCATGAAAACCGCCACGTATGCATCAGCGAGAACAGCGAATGCTGCTAGGACCTCCCTAAATGGAGGACTAACGGTAGCATTCCGTAGTGGCGCTGTCATGGGGCTTGTCGTTGTTGGGCTAGGACTACTTGACATTTCTTTCTGGTATATTATACTCAACTGGTTTATGCCTACCGATCCAGCCACCCCAACAGCAAAATTATGTATTATTACTACCACCATGCTTACATTTGGAATGGGAGCAAGTACGCAGGCTTTATTCTCCCGTGTAGGAGGAGGCATATACACCAAGGCTGCCGATGTAGGGGCTGATCTTGTCGGCAAAGTAGAAGCAGGCATACCCGAAGATGACCCACGGAATCCGGCCACTATCGCAGACAATGTAGGTGATAACGTAGGTGATGTCGCGGGAATGGGGGCAGATCTATATGAATCATACTGCGGGTCAATCCTGGCTACAGCAGCACTCGGTGCTGCCGGATATATGGCACTTGGTGACGTTACCCTACAATTCAAAGCCGTAATTGCACCTATGCTTATAGCTGCCGTAGGAATCATCCTTTCTATTATTGGCATATTTTGTGTAAGAACAAAAGAAAATGCATCAATGAAAGATTTATTGGGTGCATTATCTTTTGGTACAAACCTCAGTTCTATACTCATTATTGGCGCAACATTTTTAATATTGTGGATGCTTGGCCTCCCGAATTGGATCAATATTTCCCTATCTGTCGTAATCGGCCTTCTTGTCGGTATCGTAATCGGCCGTTCTACTGAATACTATACATCCCAGTCATATAAACCTACGCGCAAACTTGCAGAAAGCGGTAAAACCGGACCAGCTACTGTAATCATTTCTGGTGTAGGACTTGGTATGGTATCAACTGCAGTTCCAGTTTTAGCGGTAGTTGTAGGCATCATATTATCATATTGGCTTGCTGCCGGATATGATTTTTCAAATGTTGGTATGGGGCTTTATGGCATTGGAATTGCTGCAGTGGGAATGCTTTCAACTCTAGGCATCACTCTTGCGACCGATGCTTATGGACCTATAGCAGACAATGCCGGTGGTAATGCAGAGATGAGCGGACTAGGAAAAGAAGTGCGTCAGCGTACAGATGCCCTTGATTCACTCGGAAACACAACGGCTGCAACAGGAAAGGGATTCGCAATAGGTTCTGCTGCCCTTACTGGCCTTGCGCTTTTAGCATCATATATTGAAGAGATCCGTATAGGGCTTGACCGCATAGGCCACACGGCATTGAATATGGGCGATAATATATCCAAGTCTATACATGAAGCTACATTTGTCGATTTTATGACATTCTATAATGTAAATCTTATGAATCCGAAAGTTTTATCCGGAATGTTTATAGGCGCTATGATGTCATTCCTTTTCTGCGGACTGACAATGAATGCCGTCGGACGGGCTGCAGCTCATATGGTAGATGAAGTGCGGCGTCAATTCCATGAGATAAAAGGGATATTGACAGGAAAAGCCGAACCAGATTATGCGCGTTGTGTGCAGATTTCAACAAAAGGGGCACAACGTGAAATGGTATTCCCATCCCTGCTGGCAATTGTAGCTCCAATCTTGACAGGTCTAATATTTGGTGTTCCCGGCGTTATAGGATTACTCGTTGGTGGGCTTTCTGCCGGATTTGTTTTGGCTATTTTCATGGCAAATGCCGGTGGCGCATGGGACAATGCAAAGAAATATATCGAAGAAGGCAATTTCGGCGGTAAAGGTTACGAAGTACATAAAGCCACCGTTGTTGGTGATACTGTTGGAGACCCATTCAAAGATACATCTGGACCAAGCCTGAATATATTAATAAAATTAATGTCAATGGTCGCCATCGTGATGGCAGGATTAACGGTGAGCTGGAGTCTCTTCTAACGCTTATTTTCCTATTTAATATACAAGGGTGGCGAAATTCGCCACCCTTGCTTTTTAGGGGAACTTTAATCTAATTTTTGAGGTTATATATCTATATGCTAATCTATAAATTATAAATAAATGAAAGCACTCAGAATATTTGGATTAATATCTGCCATTTATGCATTGGCTGGATGTTCCCCTTACGCTTTAGTAAGTAACGAAACATACAACAATGCCAACCTAAGTTCATATCATACATTCCATATAGTCACACCGGACGAAGGGAAGCTCCCTCCGGGGATGCAGGAAGTAACATACTACAACATAGCGGCAGCAATACGTGAACAACTTGTAGAACGGGGATTTAAAGAAGACCCTTCATCTCCTCTACTTGTAAATATTGCACTTACAGTAAAAAGAGAAATTGCTACTGAACCCGCAATACCTCCTGGAGGTATTCCTTACGCAGGGCCATATTGGGGGCCTGTTTACAACGGATACTCTCCATTTTATATGTACCCACCATCATATTGGTCCAATTACTACACCAATGCCCGTATAATTACTGGGATATATAAAGAAGGCGTATTAACAATGGATATTGTAAACATACAAAAACAAATACCTCTTTATTCTGCATCTGTTGCAACAATTTTACAAAATAATGAATCCAGGTTCAGAGACCTGGAAGGAATAGCAGAAGCTGTAAATGTATTGTTTTCCAAATTTCCTGTTCCGATCTTACCCCAATACAAATAAAAACATAAATATCGGCGGCCATTTTATTCAGAGGCCGCCGATATTTTATTATAAAGGGGTGTTCCTATTAAAATTTCTCGTCAAAATTCATTTCATCAAATCCGGCTGCATCAAATTCATCCTCATTGAATTCGGTAGATCCATAAAAATCCTCATCAATTTCTTCCATCGACTGTGCCACTGCAGCGGCAGCCTTAGCATCAACCTTAGCCTCAAATTCTTCCATATCGATATTCTGAGCTGGCGCATGCCCTAAAGAAAGTGTACAAACTGGATCTTTAAGATTTTTGCCAGTTATAAGCTCTTTCATTTCAATAAAAAAGCCACGGTCTGTCATGTAATCAAAAACAAATTGTAAACGCTGGCCTTCATCATCGATATAGTCACTTAGTACAGTCTCGTCCATAAGATATACATCCTGGTCGCTGTCTGATCCCATATCTTCCAATGTAATCTCTTTTTCCCGTTCCCACCTGGAATCGCAGAGGAAAAAAGAACACATCTGATTCTTATCATAGCCAACTGCATCGCAAATGGCATTTTTTAAATCCCAAAAAGTCGCGTCGGCATCAATTTTGATTTCCCTCTTGAAGTTCTCGACTTCATCGGAAACTATGCGAAATTTGAAAATCATAATTTATTTTTTGATAATGACATCTTATAGAACAATATATTAAATGAACCATAGTCTGCCATACATCAGGCATTCTATCGTTTCATGCTGCGAAGTTAATAATTATTGTCAATACATAATAAATTTTAGCCCTAATTTATACCTATATTTATCTACATTTTCAGCCTATAGCGCGTTAATCACATGTCATTCAACATTATACATATTGATAATTTAATATTTCCAGTAAGATTTAAAACAATGCTGCCCGCAATGGACATGCAGGCAGACGCAAATATACATTAACGGATAATTATTTTAAGGTTTCGACCCATTTTGAAATTCTTTCATCTGTGAGTTCCGTATGATTAACTTCATCAAGTAGTAACCCGACAGCCATCTTCCCATCATGACATGCATCCGATTCTTCAAAATCATAACATTCTGCCGAAAATTCGCCTATAAACCGAGCCCCAGTTGTTTGCATCCTAGAGTAAATCACTCCAACGGCACCACAAAATGACATCGTCATTGACTCATCGCCACATCCGAACAATGCAATTTTCTTATCTTTCAAATCAAGAGATTCAGCCCCAGAAATAAAATCATACCAATCATCCTGAAGATCACCTTCGCCATATGTACTTGTTCCAAGTACTAGCATATCGTATCCACCCAATACAGATGGATCTGTCTCAGACACATCATGGACATCGGAATAATCCACATTCATCACAGATGCGATTTTTGAAGCAATACCTGCAGTCACTCCAGTTGTTGAACCGTAAAAAATACCTATAGATTTCATATCATACCAATTAAATTTATCAATATAGATATGAAACATTTTTATAAGTGTTGCGGTTTACATATCTGGAGTATTTTCAGTTGAAATACACATCATTGCAAATCCTACTCTGTAAAGCCAATGAATGCCGACGATAATCTTTTGATGCCAAATAACCCTCTATGGCATCAGCATGCCTATGGTTGTGCAAATCTGTGCCCAAAAAATTAACCATATTTTTTTCAACAAGCATTTCTGCAGTCTTTTTCTCCGCCTTCCCATAATACCCGGCAAGACTAAGCAAATTTACCTGGAACATTGTTCCTGAACGATATATGGCATCATATCGTTCAAATCTATTATGGTAATAAGAATACCGTTCTGGATGTGCGAGAATTGGCTTATATCCTTTTACTTTAAGATCGAATAACACCTGCTCCACATTCCATGGTTCTTGAATGAACGAATTCTCCACTAATATATAATTATTAGGGTAGGGCATAAGTATACCTTTTTCCATATGGTCTAGAAAAAGTTCATCTAGACGATATTCCGCTGCATTACTAATCTCAATATTATTATCCCTCCGTTCGAGCTCCACAATCAAAGACTCTAATGCCGGACGGACTGTCTGCGGATTATTTTCAAATGTCGACATTGTAACATGAGGAGTTGCAATTATGCGTTTTATGCCCCATGACTGCATACGCTCTATCAGACCAGCTGATACATTGATATCTGGAGAACCGTCATCTATGCCTGGAATAACATGACAATGTATATCTGTAGCAAATATGAGAGGTTGGGGTGCTAATTTTTTATTGAATATATTAAACATAGTGTATAGAATCTGATTAATAAAGTAAGTACAAAATTAGTCAAAAAAACATATGACTATTAAAAATATTACGGATAAATTTCCCTAATTCCAAATTAATATATTACATTTGTAGTGTTCAACATAATTTAACACGTTTACATGGAATCACGTAAATTACAAATTCGAGACTTGACACTCCGCGATGGGCAACAGTCGCTCTTCGCCACACGTCTTAAACAGGAGGAAATAGACAAGCTCCTACCATATTACGAAAATGCAGGCTTCTACATCATGGAAGTTTGGGGTGGCGCAGTGCCTGATTCTGTGATGCGATATCTTGACGAATCGCCTTGGAATCGTCTACGCACCATTTCAAAAGCTATGAAAGGAAAATCATTGCTTTCAGCTCTTTCCCGTGGACGCAACCTTTTTGGCTATGTTCCATACCCTGATTCTGTGCTAGAAGGATTCTATAAGGAGGCAATAGCAAACGGACTAAATGTAATGCGTATATTCGATGCATTAAATGATATTGATAATGTCAAGGAATCTATCCGACTGATTAACCAACTTGGAGGTATTGCTGACGGTGCCGTATGCTATACCGTTGATCCAAAAGAAGAACATACTGATACCACTGTAAAAAAAGGGTTCTTCGGACGTCTGTTCGGGAAAAAAGATGAAATAGTAGAGCCTAAAAAAATATTTACTGATGAATATTTTGTTGAAAAGGCAAAACAGATGGAGGATCTTGGCGCAAAAATCATAACGCTAAAGGACATGGCTGGCCTTGTCAACCCTTCACGCGCAGCATCCATCATATCTAAACTTAAATCAACGCTTAAAGTCCCTGTTGATTTCCATACCCATTGCACCCCGGGATATGGCCTTGCATCAAGTCTCATGGCCATTATTCATGGCGTAGACATACTTGACACCAACATATGGTGGTTTGGTGGCGGTTCTGCAGCCCCCGCAATAGAACTCATATATATATTCTGTAAAAAACTTGGCATTGAGCTTGAAGCAGACATGGAAGCTGTAGGTGAAATACGAAAACGCCTTAAAGCCGCCCGTGAATCATTGGCCGACTATGATTTGCATAAAGATAAAATGCAACGCGATTTTGATCCATTGCATGATACCCTGCCAGTAGAAATTGACACATTGTTTGATTCAGCAATAGCTGCCGCAAAATCTGGTGATGAAGAAAGCCTCCTTAACGCATGTCATTCTATTGAAGAATATTTTGGATTCCCCAAACCCAATTTGACCGTTAAAAATGCTGAAGTGCCTGGCGGTATGTACTCCAATATGGTTGCACAACTAAAGGCCCTTGGCGCAAGCGACTTGCTAGAAGATGCAATGGCTCTGATACCTAAAGTCCGCCGTGATGCAGGACTTGTCCCACTCGTCACGCCCACCAGTCAGATTGTAGGATCTCAAGCTGTTGCAGTGGCTCTTGACCGTAAGAAAGGACAGCCGGACTACTCAAACCCATCCAACCAGTTTATATCTCTTGTCAAAGGTGAATATGGCCATACCCCTGTTCCTGTAGATCCTGCATTCCGCGAGAAAATTACAGGCAGCCCAATTGAAAAGCCATATGATGTATCATCATACAAGAAACCGATAAATCCTACTATACCAGAACTTGGAAATGTTAATCTTGCCTCTAACAATGAGGAGATGCTACTTCTTGAGCTCCTTCCTAATGTGGCAAACGGCTTCTTACGCAAACGGCGTACTGAAGAGTTCCAAGCATCACAGGTGGCAGAAACTACTACAACAGTAGATTCAAATAAAAAAGAGCAATCGGATTCAGCCCCAATTACAGGTCCTACTTTAAACGCACCAATGGGAGGCCGTATAATTTCTGTAGATGTCGCACCTGGCGAAGCCATCAAAAAAGGTCAGATCCTGCTTGTTTATGAGGCCATGAAAATGGAGAACGATGTAACAGCAGAACGTGACGGTAAAGTGAAACGTATATTTGTCGCACCTGGCGATGTTGTAGGTACAGACGCAGTCCTCATAGAATTTGAATAAAATCTAATCATAAAAAATAATGCCCGGGAGAGAGTCTCCCGGGCATTATTTTTACAATATATATTTCAAAGATCCTTACACTGAGATAGCCAAACTTCAGAAGACGCATCTGATGGCATCCTCCAATCCCCTCGAGGTGACAAGCACACGCTCCCGACTTTTGGTCCATCAGGTAGACAAGACCGCTTAAACTGTTGCCTGAAGAACCGCTGAAAAAACACCGTAATCCAATATTTTATAGCGTTAGTATCATATTCAGAGCCTTCAAACGCATGACATGCCATCATATATATCCTTTTAGGATCAAAACCATAACGCAACGTATAGTACAGGAAAAAGTCATGCAACTCATATGGACCGACTAAATCTTCTGTTTTCTGTACAATGTCCCCATGTTCATCAGCAGGTATAAGTTCTGGACTTATAGGCGTATCAATGATATCCATTAGACATCGTTTGCAATCATCGTCATGTGTATCAATGGCGAACCATCGAACAAGATATCTAACCAAAGTCTTGGGTATTCCGGCGTTAATCCCATACATAGACATATGATCCCCATTATATGTGGCCCAACCCAACGCAAGCTCAGACAGGTCACCAGTTCCAAGAACCATCCCTCCAACCTGGTTAGCTATGTCCATCAGCAGTTGAGTCCGTTCCCGTGCCTGGGAATTCTCATATGTCACATCATGTATTGATGAATCGTGGCCAATATCATGAAAATGCTGATTTACAGCATCAACAATCGGAATCTCCCTTATAGTGATACCTAACGACTCCATTAGTTTAATCGCATTACTATGAGTGCGTCCTGTAGTGCCAAAGCCAGGCATAGTAACTCCAATTATACCTTTTTTGTCTATTCCAAGGCTGTCAAAAGCCTTAGCGGCTACAAGTAGAGCCAATGTAGAATCCAAGCCGCCAGATATGCCTACAACAATTGATTTGGTATGTGTAGATAATAGCCGACGAGCCAGACCTGCAATCTGGATATTAATAATTTCGCAAGCCCTCTCATTGATATGGCTATCACCCTCTGGCACAAACGGTAATTGTGATATATGACGGATAAGTTTCGGTGTCGGCTCATTCCGGCCAATTGTTATACCGCTTGAAATACATGTCCATTCTTCATGGTCTACGTATTTTGACACAGAATCACTGAACGAACCCATATGCAACCGGTCACGCCTTATGGCATATATATCCAAATCGGCCACCACCAACTGTGGACTACGTGACCAACGCTCATTTGAAGCAATGCATTTACCGTTTTCATAAATCAACGCTTTGCCATCAAACACAAGATCAGTAGAGGACTCTCCAAAACCAGCGCCCGAATATATATAACCACAGATACATCGGGCTGACTGTTGTGACACCAATGAACAAAGATACCGGTATTTTCCAATGATATCATTTGATGCAGACAAATTGACAATAACATCCGCACCTGCCATAGAGGCTATGGAAGATGGCGGACAAGGAGTCCATAAATCCTCACATATATCTACGCCTATTTTTACACTGTCAATCTCTACTAGCAACTTCGTTGATAGCGGAACTGAATGGAACGACCCTATTGAAACACTGGTATTGACATCAATACCTGTCTTCCACCAACGTTTTTCATAGAATTCATTATAATTGGGTATATACGTCTTAGGGACAGCCGCAATTACACGTCCTCCAGCAATCCAAATAGCACAATTGTACATCGCACACCCGTCAATAACCGGAGCACCGACAGATATAATCATATCCATATGTGCCGTAGAGTGGGCTATATAATCTATAGCCTCACCGACAGCTTCCTGCAATGCTGAATTATGGAACAAATCTCCACACGTATAGCCTGTCACTGACATTTCAGGAGTGACAAGGAGGCTGACACCCTTTGAATATGCCTCTTTTGCTATGTCAACAATAGCCTGCGAATTAAACGGGCAATCTGCGACATTTACTGCCGGAACAGCAGCAGCTACGCGAAAGAATCCGTTGTTCATGTAATTATATTTACAACATTTCCTTTATCTTTTCCTCAAGGGTCGCACGGCTCTGAGAACCAGAAAGACGGCCCACTTTTTCACCTTTATTATAAAAAAGGAAAGTAGGGATAGACATTATACGGTTCTCTACAGCAAATTCAGTCTCTTCCTCAGTATTGTATTTCCCGACTACAACTTTACCGTCATATTCTGCCGCAAGCTCATCAACCAATGGAGACATTGCCATACATGGACCGCACCACGTTGCCCAAAAATCAATAACTACCGGATTGCCTGATGCGATAATTTCCTTTACGTTCTCGTCTGTAAAAGTAAATGCCATTTTTTTATGTTTTTAATTATTAATTATGCATATATGTCACTATGAAGCTCTTACAATATCATATGAGACTTCCATATTTTCCAATTCTTCAAGGAAGGAACGGTCTATATCCATCTTATATTGTGAATTGAGCGTCACAGATCTATTTATGGATGGATCAAACACTTTAAAATTAAGGTTTACACCTCCTGATGTAGTATTCTTTATTCTATCCAGAAGTATATCCTTCAATGAATCCGTCATAGAGGACATATCTGTCGATATTGTAAGGCCACTCACCATCTGACCTTTTACTTCTTCAAGTAACCTTATATTGGTGATATTAAAGCGCAATTCAGAACTATTGAACCGCTTTTGCCATCGTCCGGTGACTATAATTGGAGTACCAATCTCTCCAAATTTATTAAAATCAATGTATTGTTGACCAAAAAGGCGTAATTCTGTTGTAGCTGAATAATCCTCTATTTTCATTATGCCAAAATTTCCGCCACGCTGTGATGGCTTTGACATATAATCCACAACCATTCCAGCAAATGTCATTTCTTGGTTCTCAACAGGAGTCTCATCCGTAAGGTCTTTTATGCACGATGTGCACCCATACTTTATCTCCATATAATATGGGTCAAGCGGGTGAGCTGAAAGATACATGCCTACCAGCTCCCTTTCTTTTTCCAGACGAACAATATCCATCCATGCGACAGCAGGAGTTACAGGCGGCCTTGCAGCAGTATCACTGAACGATTCATCAAAGCCAAACAAAGATGCGGTCTGTTCCTGTTTGGCATTCTGGAACTGCTGCCCATACCTCAGCAACAACTCCGAGAAAGACTCATCGCGCATATTTCTATGAAAATAGTCTTCCCGCTTTATATCCTGGAAACAGTCAAATGCTCCAGCCAAAGCCAACGATTCTATTACACGACGATTAAGAATGCCCGTCGGAACGCGCTCAACCAAATCATATATGCTCTCGAATCGGCCGCCCTCGCTACGCACCTTTACTATCGCGTCTACGATACTTTTACCTATGCCTTTTATTGCAGAAAGCCCAAAACGTATATCCCCCTGGGCATTGACAGCAAATGCACTGAACGATTCATTGATATCAGGCCCCTTAACAGCAATTCGCATAGATTTACATTCGTCCATAAACGATGTAAGCTTATTTATATCTGACAGGTTACGGCTCAAAACAGCAGCCATATATTCCGACGGATAGTTTGCTTTTAGATACGCCGTCTGATACGCCACCCAGCTATAGCATGTCGCATGACTTTTATTGAAAGCGTATGATGCAAATTTTTCCCAGTCAGCCCATATCGACTTCAACACCTCTGGATTATGTCCATTAGCGACACCCCCTTCAATGAATTTAGCCTTAAGCTCATTCATTTTAGCTATAAGCTTCTTTCCCATCGCCTTTCGGAGAGTGTCACTTTGTCCACGGGTAAAGTTTGCCAACAGACGCGACAGCAACATCACCTGTTCCTGATATACAGTAACGCCATATGTATCCTTCAAATATTTTTCCATCTCAGGAATAGGATACTCTATAGGTTCTACACCGTGTTTACGTCGTATAAAAGTAGGTATATAATCCATAGGCCCTGGACGGTACAAGGCATTCATGGCTATAAGGTCTTCAAATGTTGAAGGCTGCAATTCTCTAAGGTATTTTTGCATGCCTACAGATTCAAACTGGAAAGTTCCCTTCGTGCGGCCGTCACAATATAGTTTATAAGTCAAAGGGTCATCTATCGGTATATTATCAATATCCACATCGACATTTCGGCTCATTTTTATATTGGAGACCGCTTCCTTTATAATCGACAATGTCTTAAGGCCGAGGAAATCCATCTTTATAAGGCCCGTCTCCTCTATTACACGTCCTTCATATTGTGTAACGAGCAACTTCCCTTCATTCTTATCTGTTGCAGTAGAGACCGGCACCCAATCAGTAACGGCATCACGGCATATAATGACACCACATGCATGTACGCCTACATTCCTTACATTTCCCTCAAGCTCCTTAGCATAGTGCAAGGTGGAACGCACCAACGGATCACGGCTGCCTACCTCGGGCTTAAATTCAGGGACATACTCATAGCAGTTTTTCAACGTAGGCTTCAATTCTTTCCCATTAACCTCCGGCATATGGCGCGGGATAAGCTTCGTAAGCCTGTCACTTTCGCTTCTGGGCAACTGCTCAACCCTGGCAACATCCTTGATGGCAGATTTTGCCGCCATTGTGCCATATGTTATAATATGGGCAACCTTTTCTTCGCCATATTTACTTGTAACATACCGGAGGACATCGGCGCGCCCGTCATCATCAAAATCTATATCGATATCCGGAAGGGATATACGGTCAGGATTTAAGAAACGTTCAAAAAGGAGGTCATATTTAATAGGATCTATCTGGGTAATCCCTAAACTATATGCCACGGCAGACCCGGCAGCAGACCCACGGCCTGGCCCGACACTCACTCCCAGTTCACTACGGGCTACATTGATAAAATCTTGCACTATAAGGAAGTATCCCGGAAAACCCATCGTCTTCATTATATGCAATTCAAAATTTATACGTTCATCAACGTCACTTGGCAATGGGTCTCCATACCTTTTTTTCGCGCCCTCATATGCCAATTTCTTTAAATAATCAGCCTCAAACTTTATGCGGTACAGTTTATCATAGCCTCCAAGTTTCCTTATTTTATCCTCGCCGTCTTCCTGCGACATTACGACTTCACCCAATTCATTACGGGTAAATTCATCATATAGATCCTTTTCAGAAATACGTTTACGGTATTCTTCTTCAGTTCCGAATGACGCAGGTATATCAAAATTTGGCATAATAGGGCCATGGTCGATGTCATATGCCTCTACCTTATCCAATATCTCCAAAGTATTTTCCAATGCCTCTGGAATATCATTAAAGATGGCAGACATTTCATCAGACGTTTTCATCCACTCCTGCTTTGAATAAAGCATCCTGCTTTCATCTGCAAGATACTTTCCTGTAGATAGGCATATAAGGCGGTCATGCGCCTCTGCATCTTTCTCATCTACAAAATGGACATCATTCGTCGCTATAATCTTAATATCAAGTTTACGTGCAAGGGCAATAAGCTTAGGATTTACCTGTTGCTGAATCTCAAATGTCTCATGGTTCGCCCTGGGTACTGTTGCCTTATGGCGCTGTATTTCTATATAATAGTCATCACCGAATATTTCTTTGAACCAACGTGCCTGACGCTCTGCTTCCGCATCTTCCCCTGCAATAAGCAAACGCGGAATCTCCCCGCCTATACATGCAGATGCAACAATAAGGCCCTCGCGATGTGCTGCAAGTGCCGATTTGTCTGTACGCGGATGCGAATAGAACCCATCTGTCCAGGCCTGAGATACCAGCTTTATAAGATTCTTATAACCGGTCTTATTCTTTGCAAGTACAATCAGGTGGCGGCCCGTATCCCGTTTGTCCACATGTACATCCAGGGATTCTTTGGCGACATACATCTCACACCCAAAAATAGGCTTAAACGGCTTGCGGTCAGCAATCTTTGCCAGTTCTGCCTCTAGCTTTGCCACCTTTTCACCATCACCAGACTCCTGTGCTTCTTTGATTTTTCCGCGTAGAGCCTTTTGTTCTCCATTACGTTTTTTTACATAATTGAAAAACTCCTTTATACCAAACATGTTTCCATGGTCGGTTATGGCCAGTCCTGGCATGCCATCATTTATTGCTTTATCAACTAACGCATTGATTGATGCCTGCCCGTCAAGAAGAGAATATTGTGTATGCACGTGCAAATGCACAAATGATGCCATATCTACTTATTATTTATGGTGATGATGATTACTCCTGGGTCTCAGATACAAGCCTTCTGGTCAGTTATTGCAATTGACACTACATCCATAACGGTATTGACATAATGGAAATTCAATCCGCTTACATATATTTCACTTATATCCATAACATCTTTACGGTTATCCGATGACAGTACAATATCTGTAATTCCTGCCCGCTTGGCGGCAAGTATCTTTTCTTTTATACCACCGACAGGAAGGACTTTCCCGCGCAATGTTATCTCGCCGGTCATGGCCAAACGGGGACGGACTTTCCGGCGTGTAAATGCCGAAATTATTGAAGTGGCCATAGTTATGCCGGCAGAAGGGCCATCTTTTGGTATAGCCCCTTCCGGTACATGTACGTGCAACTGATATTGCTCAAACATTTCTGGATCAATCCCAAGGATATCGGCATGCGCCTTGACATATTGCAACGCTATAATGGCCGACTCCTTCATGACATCTCCCAAATTGCCTGTCAATGTCACCTTTTCGCCTTTGCCCTTTGACAATGAAGATTCTATAAAGAGAATCTCACCTCCTACCGATGTCCACGCAAGCCCGGTGACAACACCGGCAAAATCATTCCCTTCATACTTGTCACGCTGATAAATCGGGACACCCAAAAAGTCCTTAAGATCATCCTCGGATATCACATTCGGATATTCATCTCCGCTTACACGTTTGAGCACAACCTTACGGACTATTGAGGACAATTTCTTCTCCAGCTGGCGGACACCACTTTCTGATGTATAGCTGTCCACTATATGCTCGATTGCATCATCCGTAATGCTCACATCACTGTCACTTAGCCTATGTTGTGCAAGGACACGTGGCAATAAATGACGGCGTGCTATCTGGATTTTTTCTTCTACAAGATAACCGGATATGTCAATTACCTCCATTCGGTCTAATAGTGGCTGCGACAATGTCGTCAGCGTATTTGCTGTTGCAATAAATAGGACTTGCGACAAATCGTAATCAACATCAATGAAATTATCATGAAAGTGACAATTTTGTTCAGGGTCAAGAACCTCCAGCAATGCCGCCGATGGATCACCCTTGAAATCCGCCCCAATTTTATCAACTTCGTCAAGAAGCAGTACAGGGTTTACCGTTTTGGCCCGACGCATTGCCTCTACAATACGTCCGGGCATAGCCCCGATATAAGTACGGCGGTGACCACGTATCTCAGCCTCATCATGTAGACCGCCAAGAGATACGCGCTGATACGCACGGCCAAGAGCCCGGGCCACCGACTGCCCAAGAGAAGTCTTTCCTACACCAGGAGCACCTACAAGGCATAATATGGGAGCATGGCCGTCAGGATTGTTCATCAACACCGCGATCTGCTCCAATATCCTGTCCTTTACCTTATCCAGGCCATAATGGTCGTTATTGAGGGTCTGTCTTGCCAATTCAAAATCCGTGTTCAATGGAGAGCGTTCACTCCACGGCAAATCCAGTAGGGTCTCCACATAATTTAGGCTTACACCATACTCCGGACTCTGTGGATTACTTCTACGCAATTTCTCAATTTCCTTATTGAACACACTACGCACCGCCTCCGGGAACTCCACATTCTTAGCCCGTTTCTCCAATGCCGACAGCTCATCATCAGACCCATACAACTCTTCGCGTAAAGTCTCTATTTGCTGCTGCAAGAATGCATTACGTTGCTGGACATCCATGTTTTGCCGGGTCCGGGCCAATATATCCCGGGTCAGGTCCACCCGCTGCTCACTTTGTTGCAGTGCCCCAAGCAAAAGGAACGCCCGCTCCTTTAAAAGGTGTTTGGCCAACATTTCCTGCTTGAGCTCCGAACTGAATGGAAGATGCGATGCAACCGTATTGATAAGCAGTTCACTGGAAGTGATGCCTTCTATCATTGTTGCCATCTCATCAGGCGTTTCCAGGCTTTTCTTAATGATGCTTAATGCCAAATCATTGATTTGTTGCACCATTATCGGAAACTCCTTGTCATTTTTTGCTGGACGCCTGTCGCTTACAGGCGAAACCCTCGCAACAAGGCCTGATGTTTCATTGTTGTCGGCATCGACAGAATTGCCTATGATTTTAAACTTAGATCTCGCAACCACCACTGCGGTATGCGAGCCATCCGGCAACTCAAAAACCTTCATTACATTAGCCACCACACCATATTTAGACAAATCCGATAGGGCAGGGGAATCAACATCTGGATTCAATTGGCATACGATGCCTATCGGCGTCTGATTTTTAGCAGCCGCTTGCGCTGTCGCCAATGTCGATGGTCTCACCAATGATAACGGAATAGTCACACCTGGAAACAACACCAGATTCCGCGTAGGCAATAATGGCAATGCGTTATTGTCTATAGCCTGGATTCCGTCTCCAGCCTTCAATTCTATCTGTCCTACAGTAACAAGTGAAGTATGTTCGTCGTCTTTAAATCGCATTTTTACAGATTATGGCTAAATTATAGCACAAAGATACGAATAAGTCGAGCGCAAAACAAATTTATTTGATTTTGCCGAGCGGGAGTATCTAAGACATAGTCAAAGATACGGATAAGCCAAGCGCAAAACAAACCTAAAGTTTATTTGATTTTGCCGAACAAGAGCAACTAGAACCTGACATCTTACAAACGCCGATTATTAGCCATGTACAACAAAGGTGAGCCTGAACACCGCCACAAAAAACCTAGAATGTGTTGAAAAGCCATCAATCAGTTAGGCGAAAGACTCCATTAATAGTAACCGACAACACCGTCAGGCCTATGCACCAGGCTACAAAGCCATGACATCAGCAGAACACCGATTAAATCAGAGCATTACCTTCAAGCCTATCAAATCACCAATCACGGCAACCCATCAATCAAGCAAGCGTCTGAAAGAAGCCGATTTCTAGTAACCCGGTACACCGCAGGTGTCTCCGGAAAAGCCAAACCCACAGGCTCTGGCGTCTGAAGGACGCCGATTGAAGCCAGCAAGGAAACCACAAACCCTCCAAAAAAATTGTAAAATTAACATTCTCCATACCCTTAACACACAATTAAATAAAAAATAGTTATAAAAATAATTGCAGAAATACTTGACAAATGCATTTTAAATGTTGTATATTTGCAATATCAAACCACCCAAACACGGCCAAGATGGCAGCGGCAATACCAATAAGTCCGCACCACGACCGAAGCAGGGGAGGCGAGAGATCCGAAGGGGAGGACCTTACAACTCCTCCCGGGGCGCGCCGGCGAAAGCGCCCCGACGCGGCGGGCCTTTGGCAAGCCCCCGCACAAGCCGGTATACGGCCCGCGCCCGCCCGGAGCACGGCCGTTTCCCGGGACAGGCAGCCTTAAGAAAGCCGCCAGGAACGCACAGGCGAACGCGTCCCGCCCCAAAGATGCCCCCGGAGCATCACCCGCACGCCCCCTTTGGAAAGGGACGGCACAATTCCAGGCAAAAAGAGAACATTGACATCGTTGGTACAAAAATCTGCATTCATAAAATATATTATGCATAAGCAATTCATAATATCAGATAACAACATAGATATTATGAAGAATAGGCAAGATTTATGGGATATGTTTCATGAGAGCAAAAAATTGGGAGGTGCACATGCCAATTTTTTGCATATCATGTATCACAATTCAGATTTAAAGCCCAATTAAAAGGAAAGAGCCCGGTACAATACCGAACTCTTTCTCTAATCGGGTAGTTAATAACCTGTCCAACTTTTGGGGTGAAGTTCATTTTGACACAACCCCCTTTATAAAAAGTATAGATAATAATCCTTACTTCATCGCACAGCCATTGCAACGGTTGGAGATTTCAGTAAAAAAATCATTTCCTTTATCGTCAACAAGAATAAATGCAGGGAAATCTTGTACTTCTATTTTCCATATAGCCTCCATTCCCAGTTCCGGATACTCAAGCAACTCGACATTTTTGATACTGTTCTGGGCCAGTACCGCAGCAGGGCCGCCAATAGAACCAAGATAGAATCCTCCATGCTTATGACAAGCATCTGTCACTTGCTGACTGCGATTACCTTTTGCTATCATCACCATTGAGCCACCGGCAGCCTGGAACTGGTCCACATATGAGTCCATACGGCCAGCCGTAGTAGGCCCAAATGAGCCGGAAGCCATACCCTTAGGCGTTTTAGCCGGCCCGGCATAATAGATTGGATGGTCTTTTAAATATTGCGGCATATCTTCACCTTTGTCAAGGCGTTCTTTTATTTTTGCATGTGCAATATCACGGCCGACTATTATTGTGCCGTTAAGCGAAAGGCGCGTAGCGACAGGATATTTGGTCAGTTCAGATAAGATCTCTGACATTGGACGGTTAAGGTCTATGCTCACCACATCTCCTTCTCCTGCCTTACGGTATTCCTCTGGAATGAGTTCACCCGGATTGCTATCCAACTTTTCAATCCACAGCCCTTCTTCGTTTATTTTTGCCTTGATATTCCTGTCGGCAGAACAGCTAACGCCCAAGCCGATAGGGCATGATGCCCCGTGTCTGGGAAGACGGATAACCCTTATGTCATGAGCAAAATATTTACCTCCGAATTGGGCGCCCAATCCCAACTTTTCAGCCTCTACCTTTAATTGCTTTTCAAGCTCGATATCACGGAATGCATGTCCGTATTCGTTGCCTTCAGTTGGAAGATTATCATAATACTTTACAGAAGCCTTCTTTACTGTCGCCAGATTCATCTCTGCAGAAGTCCCACCTATCACAAATGCTATATGATATGGAGGGCACGCCGCAGTACCCAATGATTTCATTTTGCTGACCAAGAAGGGCAGAAGGGTCTTTGGATTTATTATCGCCTTTGTTTCTTGATAAAGATATGTCTTATTGGCAGAACCGCCACCTTTTGCGACAAACAAGAAATGGTATTCCCCACCTTCTGTTGCATGTATATCAATCTGTGCAGGCAAGTTACATCCTGTATTGACCTCATCATACATATTTAATGGCGCATTCTGAGAATAGCGCAGATTGTCCTCTGTATATGTCAGGTACACACCTTTCGATAGCATCTCCTCATCGTTGCATCCTGTATACACGTTCTGGCCTTTTTCAGCATGTATAATGGCTGTACCCGTATCCTGGCAGAATGGGAGTTGCCCCTTGGAAGCCACCTCTGCATTACGTAGCATGGTCAATGCAACAAATTTGTCGTTTTCACTAGCTTCTGGGTCCGACAATATTTTCGCAACCATGGCATTATGCTCACGACGCAGCATAAACGCATTGTCATGAGTACATTGACGGGCCAAAACGGTAAGAGCCTCTGGGTCTACGACCAACATCTTGTGTCCAGCCCAATCTTCAACTTTCACATAATCGCTGGTAAGGTGATAGTATTCTGTCTCATCCTTGCCAAGTGGAAACATTTCCTGGTAATGAAAAGGCTTTGTTGCCATAAATTAAAAAATTAAGTATAGAATTTTAATTAAGAGTCATTGTCATGAGGACGATACAAAGTTACAACTTTAATTCTACAATTCCCAATGCTCCAATTATTTTTTCCACGCATAAAAACCACAGACAAAAAACTTCGATTATTTTATAGAATTATAAAGAGATTATTGTAAATTTGCAAAAAATTATACGCATTATAAAATAGCCCGTTAAGGGTATCAAAAATAGACCGTGCCAAAAAATGGAAAAATTTAAGGTATACGAAAACTTCAATCTTTCTGCCATAAACCGTGACATGCTTGAACAATGGGAAAATGAGAATCTATTTGAACAGAGCATGAAAGTACGTGAGGGTTGTCCGTCATTTGTTTTTTATGAAGGACCTCCCAGCGCCAATGGCATGCCTGGTATACATCATGTTATGGCCCGTTCCATCAAGGACATTTTCTGTCGTTATAAGACAATGAAAGGCTTTCAGGTGAAAAGGAAGGCCGGATGGGACACACACGGTCTCCCCGTTGAACTCGGAGTGGAAAAAAATTTGGGGATAAAAAAAGAAGATATCGGAAAGAAAATATCTGTAGACGAATATAATGCGGCCTGCAGAAAAGAAGTAATGAAATATACAAGGGAATGGGAGACCCTTACCCGGCAAATGGGCTATTGGGTTGACATGTCAGACCCGTATATAACATACGACAACAAGTATATTGAATCCGTATGGTGGCTTCTGCGTCAACTTTACGACAAAGGATATCTCTATAAAGGATACACCATCCAGCCATATTCTCCGGCAGCTGGTACCGGGCTAAGTTCACATGAGCTTAACCAACCTGGATGTTACCGTGACGTAAAAGACACGACATGTATCGCCCAATTCAAGATAACCGACCCTATGGAGGAAATGAAAGGGTGGGGAAATCCTTATTTTCTTGCATGGACAACAACTCCTTGGACTCTACCGTCAAACACAGCATTATGCGTAGGGCCAAAAATAAAATATGACATTGTAAGGACATACAATCCATATTCTGGAGAACCGATTACAGTTGTCATTGCCGAAGCTTTGGTCGCTTCTGTTTTGAATCCGAAAGCCAAAGACCTTCCATTGGACAGCTATCATAAAGGAGACAAACTTATACCATATGAGATAGTATGCTCAAAGATTGGGGAAGAGCTCGTAGGCATTACTTATGAGCAGTTGCTCCCTTGGGTAAACCCAGGAGAAGGCGCTTTCCGCGTAATCCCTGGAGACTATGTCTCGACAGAAGATGGTACTGGCATAGTGCATATCGCTGGCACATTTGGTGCAGACGACAACCGTGTATCAAAGCAAAACGGGATACCGCCACTTCATCTCATTGATAAGGAAGGAAATATTCGTCCTATGGTCGACCTTTCCGGCAAATTCTATCTCATACAAGACCTAGACCCTACATTTGTGGAGAAAATGGTTAATGTGGAAGAATATTCACAATGGGAAGGCAAATTTGTAAAGAATGCATATATTGAAAATATAGCACCGGATGCAGAGACTCTTGATATTGAAATCTGCATGAATCTCAAACAGAATAATAAAGTATTCAAGATTGAGAAGCATGTACACAGCTATCCACATTGCTGGCGCACTGACAAGCCTGTGATTTATTATCCTTTGGACAGCTGGTTCATTCGTACGACTGCCTGCAGGGAACGTATGATGGAATTAAATAATACCATAAAATGGAAACCTGCATCAACCGGTACTGGACGTTTCGGCAAATGGCTCGAAAATCTTCAGGACTGGAATCTATCCCGCAGTAGATACTGGGGGACACCACTTCCAATATGGCGCACCGAAGATGGCTCAGAAGAATTATGCATAGATTCTGTAGAGACATTATACAATGAAATAGAAAAAGCTGTAAACGCTGGCATAATGGCATCAAATCCATATAAGGACAATGGATTTATTCCAGGAGATTATTCCAAGGAGAATTATGAAAAGATAGACCTGCATAGACCTTATGTTGATGACATAATATTATTGTCTAAATCAGGCAAGCCAATGAGACGCGAGCTTGATCTTATTGATGTATGGTTTGATTCAGGGTCTATGCCGTATGCTCAAATCCATTATCCATTTGAGCATAAAGAAAGTTTTGACAGGAACGAACTGTACCCGGCAAATTTCATAGCAGAAGGCGTAGACCAGACACGAGGATGGTTTTTCACCCTGCACGCCATTGCATCAATGGTGTTCGATTCAGTTGCATATAAAACTGTTATCTCAAATGGGCTGGTGTTGGATAAAGATGGCAACAAAATGTCTAAGCGCCTAGGCAATGCCGTAAATCCATTTGAGACTATTGATAAATTTGGAAGCGACCCCGTAAGATGGTACATGATTTCCAATTCATCGCCGTGGGACAATCTTAAATTTGATCAGGCCGGCGTACAGGAAACAGCGCGTAAAATGTTTTCGACATTGTACAACACATATTCATTTTTCGCGCTCTATGCAAATGTCGACTCTTTTGACCGGACACTTCCATTAATCCCATTGGAAAAAAGGCCAGAAATCGACCGTTGGATAATCTCTTTATTAAACACCCTGGTAAAAGAAGTGTCCGAAGCTTTGGATGATTACGAACCAACGCATGCGGCCCGCGCCATAAGCGATTTTGTAAACGACAATCTTTCAAATTGGTATGTGAGATTAAACCGCAAACGCTTCTGGGGTGGAGAAATGAACGATGACAAAATAGCAGCATACCAAACGCTCTATCAGTGTCTTAAAACAATATCCCTGCTTATGGCGCCATTTGCGCCATTCTATGCCGACAGGCTATATAGAGATCTCACCGATGATAAATCCGTTCACCTTTCCCTATTCCCGGAAATTGCAGAAAACGAAATAGACAAATCGCTTGAAGCTCGAATGGCTACAGCCCAATCCATTACATCAATGGTATTGTCTCTGCGCCGTAAAGTGAATATCAAGGTTCGCCAGCCATTACAGACACTTATGATCCCTGTAATGAGCGATTATCAGCGTCACCTGATAGAACCGATGATAGATCTATTAAAGTCTGAGCTTAACGTAAAAGACATAAAACTTGTTTCTGCAGATGAGGGTGTGCTGATAAAAAGGATAAAACCCGATTTCAAAAAATTAGGCCCCAAATTTGGGCAATCAATGAAATCAATTGCAGCGATGCTGTCAAATGCGACACAGCCACAAATCGCCGAACTTGAGCGCAATGGCTCAATCATACTAAATGTAAATGGTGAAAATGCACAAATTGAATTAGGCGATGTGGAAGTTATATCTGAAGATATACCAGGATGGCTTGTCGCAAACGACGGAAACATTACAACCGCTTTAGATGTTACTGTAACAGATGAGCTAAAACAGGAAGGCATTGCCCGCGACATTGTCAACCGAATACAGAACATCCGTAAGAGCCGTAATTATGACATCACTGACAAGATTATATTGATATTTGAAGTTTCAGACATAACAACGCCTGTAATTGAAGCATATGGCGAATATATAGGCCGTCAAGTGTTAGCCTCTGCCATAAATGTATCCGACATTGAGGATTGTGAAAGCGCTGAAACTCTTGATATCGATGGAATTGAAATCAAAGTTGCCATAAAACGAGCAGAAATAAAATAGCAAACACGTTTTAATGCACTTTAATATGACAGAGAAAACACGATATACCGATGATGAACTTCAGGAATTTAAGGAAATAATCCTTAAAAAACTGGAAAAGGCCCAATCTGACTATGACCTTCTGCGTTCCAACATAATAAATGATGGGAATGACACATCAGATACGTCTCCAACATTCAAAATATTGGAAGAAGGGGCATCTACCCTTGGAAAAGAAGAGGCCGGACGTTTGGCACAAAGGCAGCTGAAATTTATCCAGCACCTTCAGGCCGCCCTAATAAGAATCGAAAATAAGACATATGGAATATGCCGGGCCACAGGAAAGCTAATACCAAAGGAACGGTTAAGAGCTGTGCCGCATGCTACATTATCAATTGATGCAAAACAAGGCTAGGGCATCCCATATACATCCATTGAATAAATAACATATAATTTTGAGTAATCATATCCTTCAGTCAAAAAAACTGTTGGCGATAGTTGTGATACTATCAGTCATTATCATTGACCAGATTGTAAAGATATGGGTAAAGACCCATTTTTATCTTGGAGAAAGCCTTGAGATTGCATCATGGTTTCAAATAAGGTTTATTGAAAACAATGGAATGGCCTTTGGAATGGAGCTTGGAAGTAAATTATTCCTTACTCTTTTCAGAATAATAGTTGTTGCCAGCCTGATTTACTACATTATAAAACTTGTAAAGAAGCGGTTCATACCTAAAGGATATATCGCATGTATAGCATTAATAATAGCTGGAGCAGCAGGCAATATATTCGATTGCATCTTTTATGGCATAATATTCAATAATCCAGCCCCTCCGGAAATAGCCGTATTTACTGGAGGGGAATATGGATATGCGCCTTTATTCTATGGCAAAGTAGTAGATATGCTGTATTTTCCTTTGTTCAGTTTCACTTGGCCTGATTGGATTCCATGGATAGGGGGGCAGCATTTCATGTTTTTTGAGCCTGTTTTCAATATAGCAGACGCTGCCATATCAGTTGGAATGATTATCGTCATATTATTCTATCACAAATACATAGGCCCATTTAATGAAGTAGAGAAAAAACTATGTCCGGAATCTCAGATAGAAGACCGCAAATGCGACTCGGAAATATAGTAATTGCTGCTGCCATTATCATGCAACCTCTTATTACGGGTTGTAAGCGCGTACCGTCTTCTATAATACAACCGGAAGAAATGGCACAACTATTGGCTGACATACATACAGGAGAAAGTGTCGCTGAACAAAACTATGGGGAGTTCTGTAATGATTCGACAAAACGAATCCTAAAACAAAGTATCTACGCACGCCATGGCGTTTCAGAGGAAATTGTTGATTCATCCTTAATGTGGTACGGACATAATCTGGAACGGTATCAAAAAATATATGATAGGACTATAGAAATTCTTGAAAACCGCCTTGCCCACATAAATGTTGCATCATCCGGTAATGCCCTGAATGTTGCGGGTGATTCCGTTGATGTCTGGTATAGTTCAAGGCATCTAACACTAAACAACCATAAACCCACAAACTTTATCACATTCTCAATTTGCCCTGATGAAAACTGGGAGCATGGAGATGTGTATATATGGCGACTTAAAACACTAAATAATAATAAGCCACTACCCATAACAATTACTGCTGAATATGCCGATGGGGTGATTGAAACGAGCTCATCAAACAATACCAACAATGGATGGCACGTAGTACAATTGGCTACTGACTCAACAAAAAATATGCAGCGCATATATGGTGTAGCCCATATATCACTACCAGAAACCGGACAATTATATATAGACTCAATATCACTTGTACGCAAACGTCTGAATCAAGACACATACAATACCAGATACAAGCAGAAAATATACAATAGGCCAAACAATCAAGCATCCATCCTGTCAAATGCTGTACCACAAAACAACGCAGCTATTGCTCTGCAGAAAATTGATAATGCTAAATAAATCTATATCGCCGGCTTTATTAGAAATAATTTCAGACAGAGAAAAGATACGGATCTTGTCAATACAGGAATTTAATAGGGAAACTGCATTGACTTCATATACCCCAGATACATTAATATTGGCATCAATTAAAGACGGTGCTTATCCTGGACATATTAATGAAGCTACTTTATGTACGCCCAATGATCCGGACGCAACATTGGTTACACTTAAGCCCGACGGATATATCGGCGTATTTAAAATTTCCAATAATTGATATCCATTTATATTATAAAAGAACCCGGTACTTAATTGTACCGGGTTCTGCAAGCTGGATGGAAGTTATTAAACACATGCTCCAATGGAGCTTATATTTTTAACGGTTTTATTTGCCAATGTGTTCGTAGCGAAGAGTCATTGTTGGCTGATCGCACACCTCAGCCGGGCCGAAATATTGGATAGGTCCAGGATATACATAAGATGTATTTACAGCCCAATCATCACGTTGTGATGCAAATTTCTGGAATGGTGCACCATCCAGGCGGACAAGAGCCTTTTGTATTACAGGTTTCATGCTGCCATGACGGCGTTCCATATTCATCATCATTGTGATAGGTATACCGCCTGGAACCCATTGAACTGATGGTTTTGTCAGGTTTCTTACAGATGACATATAACCTGTTACACCAGCATTAATAAGGCATGCCGCATTGAATCCTAATGCATAACAGTAGTCAGCATCGAAATTGGATGGATCTGCACACCGGCCTTCATATCCAAAGAAATGGTGAAGAGCTGAGAACTTGCCATTATATGCCCCTTCCTTACGCATCTGTTCCAGACGCTTGTGGACCATTTCGCTAAGAAGTTTTTCGGTCTCAATCAATGATACCTGCACATTTCCATGAGGGTCACGGTCAAGGCTCAACTGACGTGCAACACCATGAGGGAGAGATTCATATACTTCTGCATTTTCTTTTGATAGATTGTCAATAATATATTGACGCTGATCTTTTTCTGCAATATTTGCAAATTCATCAGCCTTAGCTGCTAGTAAATCATTGAGTTCAGCAATAAGTTTCTTCATTGCCGGAATAAACTCTATAAGGCCTTCCGGTATCAGTACTGTACCAAAATTATTACCCTGTGCGGCACGGCGTGCAACAATATCAGCAATCTGGTTTACAACATCCTGAAGAGTCATGTTCTTATCTTCAACTTCCTCAGAAATAATGCAGACATTAGGTTGTGTCTGAAGTGCGCATTCTAGAGCGATATGCGATGCAGACCGACCCATTAATTTAATAAAATGCCAATATTTCTTTGCTGAATTACAATCCCTTTGAATGTTACCGATTACTTCTGAATACACCTTGGTAGCGGTATCAAAGCCAAATGAAGTCTCGATCAGATCATTTTTAAGGTCGCCATCAATAGTCTTTGGGCATCCTATCACCTGAACGGGAGCTCCAATTCCCTTATAATATTCAGCAAGGACTGCTGCATTCGTATTAGAATCATCGCCACCAATTATAACCAATGCCGATATATTCAGCTCCTTAAGGATTTCAAGACCCTTATCAAACTGTTCTTTTGTTTCAAGTTTTGTACGGCCTGATCCAATTATATCAAAGCCACCCGTATTACGGTATTCATCAATGATTGATGATGTAAGTTCCATATATTTATGGTCAACCAGACCACCAGGGCCCATTACGAAACCGAATAGGCGGCTTTCTTTATGAATTTTCTTTATACCATCAAAAAGCCCACATATTACATTATGTCCACCAGGAGCTTGACCACCAGAAAGGATCACACCAACATTAACGGGTTTCCCAGCAGTAGGAACTGTATTCTTTTCAAATTTCAGTTCAGGAAGGCCATAAGTTGTAGGGAACAATTCCCGTATTGCTTCCTGATCTGCCACACTTTCCGTTGGATTTCCTTCTACAGCCTTAACTGCACCAGTCAGGACAATAGGCAACTTAGGTTGATAAGCTGCGCGAGCCTTCTGCAAAGCACTTTTTTTCATTGAATAATTGTATTTGATTATTGTTTTTTGGTTTATACTTTCGATATAGATGTATATAAATTAGATATTGCAAAGTTCGTAATTTTTTACGAAAGTGCAAACAGATTGTCAGAATATCATTTAGACAAATTCACTTAATACATGTATTTCAAAATGTAATATGCAAATTGATACGGAACCCGGATTTGCTTATACCTATATGGTCCCTATAATTAAGACGCCATACATAATCAATCCTAAATATCTTAAGCACATTGTCAAGGCCGACACTTGCTTCCATATAAGGGCCTCTGTTAAGCTTATATGTATTGACTATATCTGGAAATCTAAATACCTTTGGGTCATAAGTGGGATCATTTTTTTTACTCAAATATCCCCATACGCCATTAAATGAAAACACTTCCCTAAGTTTAAGTTTTTTCACAAATGGCACATAATTAAGTATCGCTCCATTAGCCCAATATGTCAAAAACCATGACGCATGACTGTCTGTAACAAATTCCATTGGATTCATCATAGCAAAACTTTCCGGTTGCTGGGTATATGATACATTGGCATTAGGCAATGGCAATGAAGGGTAGGGTGTACGCCCCCACACATGAGCACATTTTAGTATAGCATCCATGTAACCAAAGGCAGACAGCCAAACACGTTTCTGCGCAACAAATTCTGTACGGTTTATTGTAAACATCCCTCCTAAAAATCCCTTTGGTGAAACCTTATGGCTTAAAATAAATATTGGCGCGTCCCTATTAGCCGGAAGACGGCCAGTATTTGTTTGATAAAATTTTTCACCTGGCGCATAACGAAGCTGCACATCAAATTCTGTCTGTTGATAGTGAGTATAGCTATTGCCGTATCCGTCCACAAAACGTACATATGGAGATATTTCCTGTCGGTTATGCGATGCACCAAGTTTTATAGAAAAATTATTATATAATTCCATAATCCATTGCACCTTGGTTTCACGATGATAATTCATCAACCGGTCCTTCATTCGAGTCAATGACAAAAATATATTATCCGGATTTGTAAATGAATAGTCTTGTCCTATACGATTTACATCATATTTGGTTGAGAATCGAATTCCCTGTATAGGAAATTCTCGTGAATGATACGTTTTATCTATAAACGAATAATCAAACTCCGCCGAATATTTCCACTTATGGTCTTGTGTTGCCCATGCGGCATACCCCCTTCCAAACAATCTTTTAGAAAGGTTTGCTGTAGTCATTCCTCCCACATGGAATCGCCACCCTTCCAAATCGTTATGACTTACAAATGTGGTCAAAGGGCCAAAATCCCATTTACTATTATCATTAAAGTTAGTTGGGCAATATCCAGCTGCAGCTATTTTTAGGACTCTTGTACCCCAAAAATATAACGGGACTTCCTTTAGCTTATCAACCATGTCATCAAGAGATCCTTCCCCTTTTGGTATAGCTACTTGCCTGGCTTGTGCCCAAAATTTATCGTCACGCTTATAAGCCCCAGGCTCAGTCACCCGCGTCTGTGAACCTGAAAATTCATCCTTCCTCTTGGACTCACAAAATGAATGATTACTATACGCAGTATTTCGTCTGGCATAAACGCCTTGCGAATTACCGAAAAGACTTAACTCTACAACAAAATCATCTTTGGTCTTAAGCCTTGTTCCATCTGGAGCACGTTCAAATTCCTGGGAAATGTAAAGACGGTCTATAAAGTTAAGATTTATCTTTTGCGGGATACGCATTGACACTTTCTTTATAAACATAGTCGTGTCGGCCTCAGGGACATACACTTGGCCAACAAACCCGAATGTTGCAGAATTATGAGGTACAAATGTCAGCACTATACAACGCTCATCACCGACATCAACAGTATCTGTAAGATAAAATTTATAAAAATCTGGTGCAATCCTGGATAACGGACTTACAAACCTGTTATGCAATAGATTTATGTCATTTTTATACAAATCTATTTCTCTCATTAGATCGTCAAGAAATGTCTGCATCATTTCAGGGTCAACAAAATCGTCGATTCCCTCACGCTTTACACCGGTGATATATTCTAGTGGGGAAGGCCCTTTTTTGGAATAATATACCTCTGATGCCTTTTCCTTGACAGCAAGGCTCAAGACTGGAGTGCCTGATACCTCTGAGGTATCAACATGTTCCCATAAAAAAGGGTACTTTTTATATGTGTCTTCTTTCTCTTCTTTTCCTCCGAAATTATTAAGGCCTAATGTAATACGCTCGTATTTATCGTAACTGTAGTTATCATGTTTCAGCGGATCAGTTTTGTCGCGTGCATTCCGTATCTTATTTACAAAATCGACAGCTGGATTATTTTTCTTTGAATATTTTTCTTTTTTACGGGTAACCACAATCTCCTTCAACGCATAGTCACTTGGCGAAAGTGGTATAATAGTAAAATTTTCATCCCCACGCTGCAATAATGATATTTTTTTCTTGTATCCGAGACAAGACACACTCAGATATGAAGCAGATGCCGGAATTTTCAACTCAAATGTACCATCTTCACGAGACAAAGTCCCAGCCCCCCCACCTTCAGTTACAATTGATGCAGCCTCAACAGGCTGCATAGTCAACGAATCACACACAACTCCACGCAACATCCAAGTGTCCCGGTTTTTGTGTGCAGCATATGTACTGGGAAACGATAATATCAGAATTATAAGCGCAGTCAATGAACGCGCCATCATTTTACTTAAAAATTGCATTGATTTTGATTAACTTTGCAAAGTTAACCTATATTAAATGTATGGCAAAGGAAATCGAACGAAAATTTATTGTAAAGAATACCGATTATATAGATATGGCGGTATCCTGCCATAAAATCAGACAAGGCTATTTATCAACAAATCCACAATCAACAGTAAGGATAAGAGTTATCGACAATCTGGCTTTCCTGACTGTAAAAAGTAAAAATATCGGGGCAACCAGAAACGAATGGGAATATTGTATCCCAGAAAAAGACGCTGTAGAAATTTTAGAAAAATGCAGCAGTGAAGAATGCTGGCAAATAGAAAAGACCAGATATATTGTACCCTACAGAGGCCACACATGGGAAATTGATGTATTCCATGGAGTCCTACAGGGTCTTACTGTAGCCGAGATTGAGCTCACTGAAGAATTTGAAAGATTTGAAAAACCTGAGTTCATCGGTATAGAAGTAACCGATGACCCCAGATTTTACAACTCATCCCTGATTAAATCAAAATCCATACCGAAAATCAACGAAGAGTGAGCTTAACAACATTTTCCACATGCTGTGTATGTGGAAACATATCGACAGGTCGTATTGCATCCACCTTATATTTTATATCCAAAAGAGACAAATCCCTGGCTTGTGTCGCAGGGTTACAACTAACGTATACAATACGTTCTGGCGCAGCATTCAAAATGACATCCACTACATCTTGATGCATACCTGCACGTGGAGGATCAACAATAACAACATCGGGACGTCCATGACGAGCGATAAACTCATCTGTCAAAACATCTTTCATATCACCTGCAAAAAACTCTGTATTACCAATACCATTGACCTGTGAGTTGACCTTTGCATCGGCAATGGCCTCTGGGACATATTCGATACCTATTACTTTCTTTGCCTTACTGCTTATGAAATTTGCGATTGTACCTGTTCCAGTGTATAAGTCATATACCAATTCACTACCATCAAGCCCTGCAAAACCACGGGCTACTTTATACAATTCATAAGCCTGTTTAGAGTTTGTCTGATAAAAAGACTTCGGTCCTATCCGGAATCTTAATTCTTCCATCTCTTCCTCTATATATTCCCTTCCGCTATATAAGACCACTTCCTGATCTGAAATTGTATCATTGACTTTCATATTCACAACATATTGCAATGATACGATATCTGGAAATTCATTGTGTACAGCCTCCATTAGACCTTGTATAGCTACATTATCGTTCTTTCCAAAAACCATCACAGCCATGACTTCTCCTGTAGATGCAATCCTAATCATCAATGTTCGCAATAGCCCTTCCTGAGCCTTAATATCGTAGAACGAGAGCCCATTTTCCTTTGCATATCTTTTTATAAACAGGCGCAACCGATTTCCAAGGTCATCCTGAAGATAGCAACTCTCAATATCAAGGACCTTATCAAATGCACCAGGGATATGAAATCCAGCCGCATCCCTATCTGGGAACTCTTGCCCACTCAACATCTGTTCTCGAGTAAGCCAGCTCCGGTTTGAAAAAGTATACTCCATTTTATTCCGGTATTCCCATATCTGAGCAGAGCCCAGTATCGGCATTATTTCCGGAATATCTATTTTTGCAATTCTCTCCATTGCATCCTTCACTTGACGCTGCTTACATTCCAGCTGAAAAGAATATGGAAGATGCTGCCATCGGCAACCACCGCATATGGTAAAATGGGCACATCTATGTGGCACTCTTATAGGTGAAGGTTGACACAATTTTAATATTTGTCCTTCAGCATAATTTTTCTTTTTCCGGACTATTTTTATATCAGCTACATCTCCAGGAGCGCCAAAAGGAATAAACGTTGCCAGACCTTCAATCCGGGCTATGCTATTGCCTTCGGCCGCTACATCCGTTATTTCCACATTCTCTACAATTGGAAGTTCTTTGCGTTTGCGTGACATTTCTATATTGAATACAATTAATCTAAAGCGCAAAGTTAAGCATAATTCCGCATAAAAAGCCACACATGTCATTTCTTTAAGCACTGTAATACCAACAAAGATTATCAATTTGACAAAAAATACGTACCTTTGTTCCTAGTAGCATATTACAAAATCACACATAAATGACATACATAGTATATATCATATTGGCACTATGCCTTTTCGGTTTGTCTACAATCATATACCGTACATTCAATAAAGGCCTATCACATTCCGCCAAAGGACAACAGGCTACAAGATTTGGCATTGCCTCAATATTGGCCGTATTGCCATACATCATAGCAGGAAAGATATGCCTTTCCGGTGCAATTATTATGATTGGGGTTATCTCTGCCTCATGGATGATGTCATATCCCGTATTATATTACATAAGCCACAGAAAAATATCTGCTGATATAGACAACTATATGGATATAGCATTCGGCTTATATATATTCGGATGGCTATCTTGCCTATATATATTATTGGTATCAAGTCCATTATATCTGTATGGAATACTTCTGTCTCTTATAGAGATCGCGTTTATTTCAATAATTATATTCCAGGCTGTATATTATATTTTATATCGTAATAGTGTAGACGAAGATGGTATCAGAGTTGTAAGAAATACCAACATAAATGAGATAATAGAGTTCACTCGGGCATATTCAATTTGGCCTACTTTAGCTGTTATATTTACAATATTATCCACAATTGCATTAGTTTTCGTAATAAATGCGATATCTGAACAGCCTGAATCATCAATATCTTGGTGGAAGGCACTGCTACAAACGGCATTATTTATAATAATTGGATGGACAATGTGGAAACCCAGGAAAGGGGCGGTGCATAGGACAGGCATCGTAAAGATATATGATGATACCATCCTATATTCAAAGGCTAATATGAAATATATAGAAAGCCGGACAAAAAGGATGAAAGACCTTTCTGTATCACAATTAGGAGATACACCATAGCACATGACATTTTTAAGTCGGTTTAGCCGCCTCGTTTTTAACATTTGC
>ERZ777305.1246-NODE-1246-length-32239-cov-3.697769_pt1 | contig 32239 bp, 29 predicted proteins | sample MGYA00374965_ERZ777305 | MGnify/ENA primary metagenome ERZ777305 (study PRJEB29328, sample SAMD00013331) | mouse gut metagenome | study: EMG produced TPA metagenomics assembly of the Metagenome analysis of fecal microbiota from mouse which was promoted... | reverse complement strand
GATCAGGATCGGGAGTAGGCTCAGGATCTGGATCGGGAGTAGGCTCGGGATCGGGAGTAGGCTCAGGATCAGGATCGGGAGTAGGCTCATCGGGCTCATCGCCGTCGCCATCTCCGCCATTGTCTACAACGGGCGGTACCTCGGGATCCTTATCGTCATCACTATCAGCATCGCCGTCTTCTACGTCACCCGTATCAGAATCGGTATCATCCTCACCACCGGGCTCATCGGGCTCGGGCGTAGGATCAGTCTCTTCTTCTCCGCCGGGAACTCTGTTAGCACCATTGTTATCGACATCATCATCGGCATCGCTGTCAGTGTCGGTATCGGTATCCGCGTCCGCATCACCTTCATCAGCATCGCTGTCAGTATCTGCGTCACCCTCGGTTTCGTCACCGTCATCGGGTATCTCGGGATTTTCCTCAACATCCTTATTCTCGTCGTCCTCGTCCTTTTCCTCAACATCGTCAGCGTCGCTGTCGGCATTGGTGACCTGGTGTATCTCGGATCCCATAGTTACAGTATTGGCAACAACAGATCCGCTGAGTACGCCGCCATTGCTGAAACTAGCATACGGAGCAATAAAATTGCCCGCGTTCATATTAGTAGTAATATCTCCGGTGTAGGTGCCGAAGTTAAAGGTAACATTAGCGCCGGAACGCAGCCAATCCTCGTGTGTAACATTGCCGAAATCGACAGACTTGGTATTCTCGTCCGTAACCACGTTAATAATAACTTTCACGCCGTTATTATTTACAAGCAAGCTGTTAAGGTTTTCGGTATCGGCAGTCAGGTCATCCGCATTAATGTTTATGACCATAGTCTGACCGGGCTTTACGTCACCGCAGGAAATAGCAAGCAGTGCGTCACTGAGCGCAGAACCCTCCTCGTCCTTGGAGAAGTTCTTATCGCTGATAAGCTCCTGCCCCTTTGCGGCAATATTATCCAGAACATTGGTGATATTGGAATATGTATCAGCCTCGGTAGCCTTGCGAAGTTTTACCTTATCGGTCTTGCCGCCGCACTCGATCCTGTACTCGACGCCGCCAACCTTGAAACACAGACCGTGCCCGTTGTCGTAGGTATCGGGAGTAAAATCGAAACCGAGAACCAGTTCATATTCAGTATCACCGTAGATATCAAGCTTAATAGTCGTGGAATCGGGAACATTACCCAGATAGCAGGTATACACGCCATTGCCGTTTGTCCCTTTCTGCGCAACATTGCTGTTAAACACGTCGAGAACATTGACACTATCGGCAGCTACGTTTCCTTCCACATGGAAAGTGTTGAGCGTTTTGCCGTAAACGGCGTAATCGCGGACGTCATGCAGCTCCTTAGTGAAATTATGAGCTGTGTGCGCACGATCTGTCGCGACAAAAACGTTCGAACCGACTTTTTGATATGCCGGATTTGCACCGATATCCTTTTGTGTGCTATCGGTGGTCTGATTGTCAAAATCATCATTGGGAACTGTCGTAGCCGAAGCAGCAAGCGACGCGGCGCGAGAGCTCAAAACGGTGACTGCGAAAGCGAACATAAAGGCAACCTTGCCCTTGTTCGGCTTTCTTTTCTTTTTCCCGTCATTCTCTGCCATAAATAGTCACCCCCGTATATCGAGTTGGGATATGCATCAACGCAGAGATATAGATACACTACCCCATATTCTAACATTATTATAACACACCTTTTCGGTAATGTCAAGCATTTTGTAAAAATTCTTCAAAAAGATTTTGTAGAAAACGCAGAAAGTTTTCAACTATTTTCAACCGATACGCTTTTGCATCATTTCGGGATTATATGCAAAGTTTACAGCCGTTTCCGCAGTGATCGTTCCGTCCTTGTACATCTTTAGTATGCAGCTGTCCATAGTCTGCATTCCGGGCGCGGATTGCAGAATTGTGTCGATCTGGTGCGTTTTCTCATCGCGGATAAGCGTGCGTATTGCGCTGTTCATCGTCATTATTTCGAACGCGGGAACGAGCCGCCCGTCCACCGTCGGTAGCAGCTGCTGCGATACTACCGCGCTCAGCACCATTGAGAGCTGAATACGTATCTGATGCTGCTGATTTATCGGGAAAACGTCGATAATACGGTCAATAGTATTCGCCGCGCCGAGCGTGTGGAGCGTAGACAGCACGAGCTGACCCGTCTCCGCCGCGGTCATCGCGACGCTTATCGTCTCGTAATCGCGCATCTCTCCGAGCAGTATAACGTCGGGCGATTGGCGGAGCGCCGCACGAAGAGCATCAATGTAGCTCTCGGTATCGATATTGATCTCGCGCTGGCTGATAATGCACTTGCCGTGCTTGTGAAGGAACTCTATAGGGTCCTCTATTGTAATTATATGCCCGGAACGCTCATTGTTGATCTTGTCGATAATGCACGAAAGCGTGGTCGATTTGCCTATTCCCGCCGGACCGGTAACGAGCACAATCCCGCTCTTCCCCTTTGACAGCTTCATGACCGCCTCGGGAATTCCCAGCGTCTCCGCATCGGGCAGGACGAATGGCACATATCGTAGCACCGCCGCGAACGAGCCGCGCTGCTTGTAGACATTCGCGCGGAAACGTCCCATTCCCTTCACCGAAACGGAAAAGTCCATTTCCTTGTCGGGCATTTCGTCCTCGGCGAAGTTGAAGTCCGCCATCTTGTAAATGTCATTCACCAAGCGCCTTGTCTCCACAGGCTGCATGGGCGTGTCGTCAATTTTGAACACTTTTCCTTTAGCCTTATAGCTCACCGCCGCGCCCGAGATTATGAATATATCTGATGCGGAATTGTCCACCGCCGTTTTCAGAATTTCCTGTAATTCCATAATTTTCCTCCTAAAAGCTGCCGTCCCATACTCCAAGATGACTGTCCGAGCTGTCCTCGGATATAGTTTCGGTCTGCCAACGCATTATTTCACAATCCCCATCGCTCGTGAAACCAACCTCAACGGAGAGCTCTTGTCTGTCGTTTATCTTCTCCGTCCAGATCACCGAAAAGCCGCCCGCTATACGGCTGAGCGAAACACCATCAATCTGTTCGGAAACAGCAGACTCAAACTCGTCCTCGAAAAATCCCGTCTCCGCGGCGATCACCGCAATCTCGTCAAGCTGTGCGAGCTTTGACTTTGCCGCGCTGTCGGCGGCGTAGTATTGTTTGAGATAGTCGCCGCTGCGCTCGTTAAAGCCGTCGCTTGAGCTCGCCGCGCTAAAGCTCAGCACCGCGAATATCGTCAGGCATATCACCGCAAAGATTATCATTACCGAAACATATCCGACGCCAAGCCCGGAAGTATTCAGTCTGTCCTTTTTATTCATCTGGCTCACCTCTGTTCCGTATATACGCCGAGCATTCCAGAGAATATATCTCATCCTCGTTCGCGGTGAATATCACAGTGAGATTTGAAAGCTCGCCAGCGTCCGTAAAAACACGACTTTCATGCGCTCTCAAATAGACACTGCCGTTTTCAATGGATAATGTAGCCTCTCCGATATTGCTGTCCGCTGCCGCGGGCTTCTCGACAACGAGATCGTCACCAAAAACAAGCTCCGCGGCCATGTTGAAGTCTCCGCTCTCGGAATACGCCTCCGCTATCGACTGCGCAAGGATTATCACCCTCTCGAGCCGCGCGCTCTGCTGCGACTTCATATCCGCCGTAGCGAACACCTTGATGATGACCGCTCCCGAAACGCTGAAAAACAGCAGCGCGATTATTATCTCAGCAAAAAACAGATTTATCGGACGTCTTTTGCCGCCGCCAAATGCTTTCAGTGCGCTCACCCTTTCCGTATCAATGTCGAATTTTCGCCGCCGTTAAACACGACGGTTATCTTGTACAGGTTTCCAAGATCGGAGACCGTCATTCCGTTCAGCTCAAATATCCTGTCGCCGCCCGAAAATCCGATATCCGTATCGGACATGACCGTCTTTTCGTACAGCCCGTTATCGCCGAAGTAGATAACGTCGAATATGCCGTCCGAGCGTAGCACAATACCGCTCCCCTGCCCGACAATCTCCGCGCTGTCGCAGCTTTTGAGCTTGTTGGAGATGTACCGCAGCGACGCGGACGAGCCGAAGGTCTTATCAAAATTCGAGCTTATGCGGCTATATGTTCCCGCCGCGACGGCTATTATCATAAGCAGGCACCCCGCGAACATCAAAAACAACAGCATACTGCCAATCGTGCTCACCGTGTCGCTTAACGTTTTGTTCCGATACTTTTTCATTCCGCAGTCCGCCTTTCCAGAACGCTGACAGTCGGACGGATATTGTCCGCAAAGCGGTCGTAATAGACTATGTACTTGTCCTTGTCGTATATCAGTCCGTAGTTTTCGGCGAGGTAGTCCACGCTCTCGGGGTACGCGCCCTCAATAGCGTAGCACATTGTAACGCCGTTCTCGATTGTTGACTTCACCGCCGCAAGCTCGCGCTGCTTAGTCGAGCTGTCCGCGTTGTTCACGGCTATGAGAAACCACGCCAGCATAACGGCAAACAGCAGCATCGGGATAATATACGTCAGCGCCCTCCGAATATATGATCGTTTCATATTCTGCCCTCCGTCAGCCGAGCACGGACATAATGTTCATAAGCGGTATCATTACCGTCATAAGTATCGCGCCTATGACCGTAGTCAGCACTATCACTATCGCGGGCTCAATAAACGCCACTATTCCCGAAGCCGCGTCCATTGCTGCGTCGCCGCAGCGCTCCGCGAGCTTTTTCCAAGCCTTGTCGAACGAACCCGAGTTGTACGCTATTTTCAGCGAACGCGCGTGCATCGCGGGAAAAATACCCGCCGCCGAAATAACGTCCGCGAAATACTCGCCCGCCAATACCTTTTCGCGGCAGTCGAGGAGCTTATGCGACAGCGTTTTGTCGTCAATAAGCATTGCCGCGTTTTCAAGAGCCTCGTCGGGAGCGATACCCGAAGTCACCATCATGCTGATAGCACCGGATATCTTCGAAAGAGCGAACTTCCGCGACATTCTCCTTGTCGGCGGAAATACCGCGACAAAATTCGCCAGTGCGCTCTTTACCGATGGGATTCTCGACAGCTGCGCCACCGCGACGGATATCACGATTATCGCTAGCAGTACGATAAGCAGCGCCGTGCCCACTCCATAAGCAAGATCGACCGTATCCTTTACGGTCTCGGAGACCGTGCTGTCAAACTGCGAGAATATCTCGCCGAACATCGGGATAACAACCACTATCAGCACCACGATGACCGCGGTCATCATCACCAGCAGCATAAGCGGGTGAAGCACCGCCGAGCGCACCGTGCGGTTGAGCTCCGCGCGATCCTCGTAATATTCGGCGAGCCCGACGAGAACGCTCTCGAGACGGCCCGTCATCTCGCCTATCTTCACCATTTTCACGGCGTAATCGGGGAACACGCCGCTGCTCTTCATAGCCTGCGCCAAGGTCTCGTTTCTGTTAAGGTCGTCCAGCAGCGAGTCGCAGACCGATCTTATCCTTTTGTCGTCCAAGTCCTCGCAGAGTATCTCCAGCCCATCGCTGAGCTGCATGCCGGCGTTGAGCATAAGCGCAAGCTGCTCGCAGAAATACGAGGTCTCGTCGGGATTCAGTTTATGTGTCATAAGCATCTTCACTTTCTCTTCTTTTAATAATAGTACATCACGGCATAGTTCGCGCCGTTTGAGATGTACTCCGCTATCTGCGTCTTGTTCGTCGAGCTTGAATAGAACGTCGCGTCCACGATATTGTAGCCCGCGTTTTTCAGCATAAGCTCGGGAGTTATCCAGCCTGTTTCCTCGGTGTACACCTCGTTCCATGCGTGATAGATATCGGGCGAAGCGTTGCCGATAACCAGTCTTGTCGGCACGGACTGCGAGCGCAGCATTGCCGCCATAAGCGAGGCGTAGTCAAAGCATATGCCCGTCCGTTTTGACAGCGTACTGTCCGGATCGGGAACATAACCCGTTGTGACCGTCGCCGCGAGGTTGTAGTCGTAGGAGATATTCTCAGATACCCACGTAAACACCGCGGCTATTTTGTCTATCGCCGAGGTCTTGCCCGCACACAGCTCCGCAGCCTTGTACACAGCGTTCGAGCTCTGCCCGTAGTTAATGTACCTGTTCGGACAGAGGAACGGCGACAGCTCACTGTTAAGAGACACGTCAAAGCTCGCCTGCGCGACCTGCGCGTATCTTCCCGTGCTCGGTATCTGCTCAAACAACGTCACCGTATACGAGCCGCTGCCGAACGAAAGCGGATAATACTCCGTTGCGCCGTTAGGGTCAACATCGTGATTATACTCCCCGCCGTTCGCGGAAATACGGAGTTTGACCTTTGCGCTGCTCCCCGTATACCGTGCGGAAACATACCCTTGTGAGGCGTTTGAATAATCGACGGCACCCGTCTGTCCCATTGCCGTCTGCGTTCCCGGAGATGTCGGAGTAATAACGTCTGGAATGACCACAACGGACGGCGGGTCGGGCTCGACAACGCTCGACGAGGACGAGCTTGATACGGGCGGCTCCTCAGAGGAGCTCGACGTACTTATCGGCTCGCTTGACGAGCTGCTCTCCTCCGAGGTCTCGGAGGTTTCGGTAGTCTCGGACGTCTCCGAAACAGGCTCGGAGGTGTCCGCCGATGTGCTGCTTTCCTCACTGTTCACATTTCCGGAGCTGTCGGTATCGCTCGAATTATCCGAAGCGACCGATGACTCGGAGGTATCGGGAACATGCGTATCGTCCGATGACACATCGGAAACCTGCGAGGTCTGTAAAGTGTCGGAGATATCGGGCGGCGGAGGCTCAACAGTCACCGAAGACGGCGGTTCTCCGCTGCTGCTCACCTGCGGCTGACAGCCGCCGAACACTATCGGCAGCATAAGTAGCACGGCAAGCAACTTCAATTTATCCGGAGCTTTTCCGGATCGTTTGTAATTCATATTTGATTATCCTTTCCGGAAAAGCGGTGACTAATCCTTATCGCGGTCGAGCTTAAGTGTTCTCAGCAGCAGATAAGTGTCGTCAACGGTACTGAATATCTTTTTGTCCGTACCCTTCAGTATCTCCGAGATATACTCGGCAGTCTGACGGTAGAACTCATCTTCATAGTGAACTATATGCGCTCCGCCGAGCGGAAATCTGTCGGAGGAGTAGAAGTGCTTGGAAATGTCAATGACATAACAGCCCGTCACTCCCGCAAAACGCTCCTCGCACAGAGAAATGAATTTTTTCTTGATTTCGAGCATTCCGTCGTCCTTAAGGTCGTCGAGATAATAATCGGTAGTTATAAACTTGCTCTTAGGCTCGGTTTTTATCAGAATGATATTGTCTCCGTACATTTCGAAGATGTCGTTGGCGAACTGCGTTATATTCTCGAAGCAGTACTTCATATCCCGCTTGTTGAACAGATAGCAGTCAGAGCACTCGTTTTTAATACCCTTATAAAAATCCGTGCGGCAGATGAAGTCATCGGTCTCGAACAGTCCGCCCTTGTACTCCGCCATAGTGCAGATAAGGTCGTAGAAATCCACCATTATCCAGCGCGAATCAGACTCCTCCAGCACGTCAAAGCCGTTTCGGCTGAACGCGTCCTGCATAGTCCTTTTGCGCCAGAAGTTGCCGCAGAACGCCTCCGCTCCCTCGGGGAACTCAATATCTATCGGATCTTCATACGCGAGTATCTGTGCCTGCTTGAATATATACTTGCCGACGAACGCGTCCTTGCATCGGTTTATCGACTCGCGTGAGACGCAGCTCCCCCAAATGTCGATAGTCATCTCGTTCAGCGTGGAGATGTAGCGCTTTAGCTGAGCCTTTCCGCGCAGCAAAAACACTATCTCGGCGCTGCTCTGATTTACCGCCGCGCCTATCTCTATCGACAGCCGTCTCACCATCTTCTTTAAAATATTGTAATGCCCGTTAAACGCGGGAGCAAAGAATTCATAAGGCTTGTCGATATTGCCCTTGTCGAGCGCGTTTATAATCTCCGCGGCGCGGATAACCTCATCCGCACCCGAATCGCCCGTGAAGAAGTCCTTGAGCGAGGTAAGCTCCGTCTTTCCCGACTTTTTCAGCCTGATAAGGCGTTCGCTGTTTCTCGCGGCGAACTCCTTGGAAGTCTGCGCGATTATGATATCCGCAGCGTTCGTCATATCAAGGAACCAGCTCTGATACGCTCTCGCGGTCATATTATCGTAATATTTCATCACGCGGCTGAACCATATCTGCGTATCTGGCTCGCTGATGTAGCTTCTTCCCTTTTTCGAGGCTATCTCCTTTGCCGCGCCGAAAGCGTCGATATAGTAATCGTTTTCAAACGTAACATCCTTGGTTATCAGCGTAAGGTATTTATCGGAAAGGTCGATAACGCACGGATTGACGATGCTTATAAAGTAATCCTCCATAGCACATATCAAGTTATTCTGCCGCTCGGGAGGCGCGGAAATCCTCAGCTCCGTGTCCTTTGCCTTTCGGCCGTTGATATTAAAGCGGAACAGCATTATCCTGTCGTGCGGCATAGCTTTCAGCAGCTTTTCCGCAAAGCGTTTTACAAGCGGCTTCCAAATACTCTCGCCGAACGGCGGGCGCACGCGCACCAGCTCGTCCTTGTGCTCCTTGAAGAAGTCCGAGTTCCTGAAACGCCTGATATTCGTGAAGTATCGCGGATCGTCGGAAAGCGCGTTCCCGAGCCTGTGTATTGAGACCGCTGCCGCAGTGTAGAAGTCGACCGCTACATAATCGGGCGCGGTCCTTTCGATATACCCCGAGATATCCTTGCTTATCTCAAGCGACAGCTTTTCATCGTCGCCCTCTGGCGGAGCAAAGCTACTGTCCGAGCCGAGCGCGAGCTGTGACAGGTACATAGGCGTTTTGTCGGTGCGGAAGCCCCTGCCCGCCTTGAAGATATCGTCCAGCACCGCCGAGCCCATAAGCGCCACGAGCGGTCTGTATTCAAAGTGATTTATCGACTTGCCGAGCGCCGCCTTGGTGCGGTAATACGAGTTCAGACAGCCGTCGCTGTGCGGCGGAAACGCCGTAACGACCGACACTCCGCACTCGCTGTTCTCGCAGTAGCACGGGATATACGACAGGCTCGCTTTTACCTTGCCGTCGACGCGCGACAGCTCGACGCGGAGCAGTGCGCTGTCGCGGTTCTCTCGAAGCTCCGACATGGATGTCACGAAGTTGCCGAGCGAATACGCGCACGGTACGCTCCTCCCGTCGGCGGTCTTGATATAACGGAACTGCTGAACGACGTGCGGATGAGATCCGACTATCAGGCTCGCACCAGATTCCGCCATAAATTTTGCCTCGTCAAGCTGAGCTTTTCTCAACTTGAGCGCATTCATACCGCCCCAGTGCTGATACGCTATGATATATTCCGCGCCCATTCCCGCGGCTCTGTTGGCGAGCTCTACAAAATAGTCGCGATCGTATTTTCCTATGATATTCAGGAACGACAGCTCGTCCTCGGACATATCGCTCTCCAGCCCATTTGAGACCATACAACAGGCGATAATACCCACCCTTATGCCCTTTACATCGACTATAACGGGATTGTCCCCGAGCGCGCCGAGGTTCGCCATACCGTTCTTTTTTATCTCGGCGACGGTCGCCTCCAAGCCCTCTTTTCCCGTATCGCAATTGTGATTGTTCGCGGTAACAAGACCGTCAAAGCCCGCATTCGCGATAGCGGAAATGAACGTCGACGGCGAGTTGCAGTTCGGAGAGCCGTGCGCGAGACGGAGCTGCTCGTGCTCGAACGGCGCGCCGTCAAAGCAGGAGGTCTCCAGCACGCCGACACTGTAATCGGCACTTTTAAGAATATCCCTCACCGCGCCGAACGTTCCGTTGAAGTCGTAGGACAGCTTTTCGGCGGCTTTCTGATGACCGACCGCGCACATGATGTCGCCCGCCAGCATAATTACCGCCTTGGTATCCGAAAAGTTCAGCGAACGTTCCACCGCGACCTTTGTGCGAAACGTCTGCCCGTCCGCAGCGGTTATCTTAATATACGCCGTTCCCGCAGCGTTCGCCGTCACCTGACCCGAAGAATTCACGGAGACGATATCGCTGTTCTCGGACTGATAGCTCACGTGCGGAGTTTCTCCTCTGCGTTCGCATACCAACTGAGCCTTTTCTCCCTTTTTCAGGCACAACACCGACTGCGCCTTGAGCTTGTCGCTGAACGGCACGAACGACAGCTTTTCCGTCATAGCTCCCTTTTCCTCGACGTTTCCGTTATATCTCACGGCGCACACCTGCACCAGATACTCTTTTCCGTTCTCAAAGCCTAATATAGTCTTTCTCGGCTCCTGCGCGTAACGCGTTTTTATGCACTTTTTAGGCTCGTCCGCGGTATAGTAGAACAGTCTGTAACCGACCGCTCCCGCAACAGCGTTCCACTCCGAAAGCACAGAGCCGTCCTTTGGGGTAACTCTGAAATTTTCGGGTGCGCTTAATATGTCCGGCATAAAAAACTCTCCTTTCAACTCAGATCGTCGAAAAAACCTCGCACCTAGGCGCTGCTTTAAAGCGGCTCGGTGCGAGGGCTTATCGACAGTCCGAGCGTTTATTCTCTCAAAGTATCCAGCTTTTCATAGTTGCGGTAAAGCGAATAGTAGGCACTGCAAAAATGCTGAACGTCGTCGATACGCGTTCTGTAATCGTCGTGCCTGATAAAAAACGAGCCCAGCATCTCGGACGGCTTTGCGAAATACATCACGTACTCGGGATAGCCGTAGCCGTTGAGCATATAGTCCGCGCGGTGGAAAATCGTTTTCGCGAGTTCCTTACCGTCGATCTCAAAGCTGCATTGCAGACCGCGCTCCTTAATGCGCGAATAAGTCTCGAACGCAACGCACAGCAGTTCAAGATAGGTGTGATAGGTAGTAGGCTGCCTGTAAATTTTTTCCAGGTTGTTCTGTACGTTCTTCAGCGCGAATTTAAGGTACTTCTCCTTTGGCAGATACTTGGTAAGTTCGTTCATAGAGTACGCTATCCAGTGGTCGACGTATTGAGTGTAATCGTTTTCTATAAAGCGGTCTGCCGCCGCCTGCGCGGTCTCGATAAAGCGGCGCTGAGTGGTCAGTCCAAACAGTCTGCACAGCGCGAATACCGTCTCGCCGTCGTAGTAGACAGTCCTGAACTTATCACGCGGCGCAAGCGACGGATATTTCAGCACATGGAAAAAGCTCCCGTCGCGCTCGTCGAACAGCTCCAGAATACCGTTACCGAGCTCTATCGCAAGCTTTTTATACTTGTCTGTGCCGGTTATGCTCATATATTCGGTGAGGACGATGACCGCCACAGCATTGCCGCCAATCTTGACCTCGTTCCGCGTTTTGTCAACGAGATATACGACGTTTTCCTTTTCGTCCTTATGCGGATATTTGTAAACGGTATTATTGACCATATAGCCGATAGCGCTCTCCGCCTGACACAACAGGAACTTGTCGCCCGTGAGACGGTATGCGCACAGCAGGCTCCATATTGAGGTCGCGTGGCGGAGCATATTGTACCCCGCTATCGGCTTTCCGAGTGCGGGATAAACGCCGTAGTCGAACTTCCCGTCAAGACCTATCTGCATAGACAGATACTCCGCGGAGGTCGAAATGACCCTCATAGCCGTATCCTTGTCAAAGCGCTTCAAGACACGCCGTCCGCAGCTGTTCCCCTCGGAATACAGCTCGTATACCTCGCTCTTCTCATCACAAAATGCGCTGCTGCAATCAAATAAAATAACGTTCTCGGGTAGCTGTGTAAGCGTTTTCAGCTCGCAGTTGGCGAGGTACTTGTTCAACATAGTAAGCTCAATAGTCTTTTTCTTATATGATATCAGTGAATTCGAGTTGAGCTCCGCCTCGATAAACGCCGTATCAAGACTGTCCTCGAACGCTATACCGCGGCGGAAAAAGAAACGGTAGCCCTTGGAAATGCACTTTATGACGTCCGCAAGCGCCGCGCGTTCGCCCTTTACGGTGACGTCGCCCTTGACCCACATCGGGCTGAAGTCCTCCGCGGCGATAAACTCCTCCGCGGCGGCTCTCGCCTTATCCCAAGCCTCGCGGACGGAAACTCCAGAGGCTCTGAACACATACGCCTGCTCGTGGATATCGCTCACGGAGATAAACGCGGCATACCGTCCGCACAGCTTCGCGAACTCCTCATAGTCCGCCCCGTTCAACTTTTCAAACAACAACTCCGCCTTAGCGTTGAATAGTTCGGTATTAGCGCTCATATCTGCCTCCTGTAAATTATTATTCTGCGCCCCTGAAATACAGTCCGCGCGTCAGTCTGCCCTCGGGCTTTCCGTTATTTCTGTACATATCATATATCGGCTTGATATCGTCCTCGACCGTGAATTTCAGCACGGCGAAATCGAATTGCTTCAAAATATTCTGCTTGTCGCTGAGTATCAGCGTATCGGGATTTAAAAGCTCCACGCAGTTTCCTCCGCACAGCACGGGGATATCGTTTCCCTGCCTGTCCTTGATACATCGGTTACAGCTCTCCCCCGCTCCGAACGGCGTTTTCCGTCCGCACGGCTTACCGTCCATTATAGGACAGCGTCTCGCGAGCATAAGCGGCAGTCTTCCGTAAGCGACGATACCGACGGGACGCGGCGAATTTATCTCTGCGAGCACCGCCGCCGTCCCCTCGAACGACAGCGTGATATCCCAGAAACCATAGTCCGAGCAAGCCTTAGCCGCAAGCGAGTTCAGCACGTTCATACGGTAGCCGCCAAGTATGTTGAACTCGCATTTTTTCAACAGCTCAGCATGACCGAGCGTATGCGCCAAGCCCTTGTTAAACCCCATATCGCGCAGTTCAACAAGCCGCGCCGCGGTCTCCTCCTCGCAGTCGGAGAGGATAAGCGGCGGTATCACGGCTATCCTCCGCTTGTCGGGGGTATTCTCGTCAAGCAAACCCATAGGCGCGTAAATAATGTCGAAATCAAGTGACAGAGCCTGTTTAAGCTGTTTTGCGGTATGTACCTCGGCGCGGTAACGAATTTCGCCTTTCCTCGGCTCCGCCTTTCTCGGAATCATTGCGCGGATATCGCGTTTAGAGAGCTTGTACTCGTGAGTGGAACCCCCCTTCATCAAGCAGAGGCTGCGCCGCAGATCGTTCAGCACCGCCGCCGAGACGTACAGTCCGTCGTCGACCTCCGCGGTTATCTCTCCCGCGTAGTACGGCGTACCGCCGAGCTTGCTCAAACGCTCGCAGACCGCCTCGGCGGTGAGCGGAGCGCCCTTAGCCTCCTCGGGGAATATGTCCATGTGAGCGAAAATTATACCTCCAATATTGTTTCTTCCGCTGTAAGTGCCGCTCGCGCAAATAGACTCTCCGCGCTTTATCTTAACTTTTATATTCAGCTCATAGCGCGGATATTCGGCTTTGTACAGTTCCTTGATACCTTTCAGCGCTGCCGCGGAGTTCTCCACGTCGTCCTTGCCTCGAATTCCCTGCATACCGCTCATAGTGCCGTCGAAGTAGCCCTCGGTAAGCCCTCCGCGCGAGAAGATGCCCGCAAGGCGCTCCGCGTCGTATGCCTCGCCGTCAAGCGACCTTCGGCACGCGTCCACCGCGCAAGCTACGTACTCGGGGCGCTTCATTCTGCCCTCTATCTTGAACGACGTGATACGCGGCAGCTCGGGCAAACGCCCCACGATAGAGCCGTCCTTAAGCGACATTATATTATGTCTGCCGTCGACGGAAAAATCCAGACGGCACGGCTGAGCGCAAAGCCCTCGGTTGCCGCTCCTGCCGCCAAATAGACTGCTCATATAACATTGACCGCTCACGCTCACGCAAAGCGCGCCGTGAACGAACACTTCAAGCTGCAGTCGGGTATTCTCCGCTATCTCGTCTATCTCGTCCTTAGACAGCTCCCTGCCTATGACCACGCGCGTATACCCCAGCTTTTCCGCCGCCTTAATGCCGCTTACGCTGTTCAAGGTCATCTGCGTTGACGCATGACGGGGCAGCTCGGGACATATCTCCTTTGAGAGCGCCGCCGCTCCCAAGTCCTGCATTATCAGCCCGTCGACGTCACATTCCGCCGCCGTCCGTATACACTGCGCAAATTCTTCAAGCTCGCTGTCATACACTAAAGTATTGAGCGTGACATACAGCTTCACTCCGCGCTTGTGACACTCCTCGACCGCCGTTTTCAGCTCCTCATCGGAGAAATTCTCGGCGTTCTTTCTAGCCGAAAAGTGCTTCATTCCGACATAGACCGCGTCCGCGCCCGAGTTCAGCGCCGCCTTAAGGCTCTCGTAACCCCCGCAAGGGGCTAAAATCTCCTTCATAACGTCAACTGCCCGTCCTCAAGCATTTCTTTTAATTGCTTGTCAAGCGAGGAATTGGTTTTCTTCAGCGCCTTGTTATCCTTGGCAAGCTCGGCGTTCTTCAAAACAAACTCGTCGAGCTGCGCTTTCATTTCTTCAAGCTGACGTCGCAAATCCTCGCTGCCGCCCTCGGCTTGCTTTAAAGCCGCATTCTCGCTCTCTATCTGCGAATACTTCACTTTAAGCTCGTCATACTCGGCAAGCTGCTTTTCAAGCTCCTCGCCGGCATTATCAAGCTCGTCGTAGGCGGTCATAAGCTCCTCGTAATCCTTGGCGAGCTTTTCCATTTCAATGTTGACCTTTTGAAGCTCTGCCTTGAGACGATCCTCGTTTTCACCCGCTTTCGCCTTGTCTGAAAGCTGATCTATCTGCGTTTTGTATTCGGATATGTTCTTGGTGAGCTGTTCATTCGCGGCTTTAAGCGTTTCACGCTCCTTCTCGGCAGTCTCCGCCCTGCTCTGTTCACGGTGATATGCCTCCTCGAAGTTCTCCGCCTTAGCTAACTTCTCTGAAAGACGCTTGTTTTCCTCTCCGATATTGACTGCCTTGGACTGCTCCTTTTCAAGCTCGGCAATACGCTTGTCCTTTTCAGCGAGCTGTTTCTTGTTCTCCTCGAGCTTGGCGGAATTATCCTTGACGGAAACGGAAAGCTGATCGTTCTTTTTCGCGAGACTGTCCGCGTTTTTCTTCACATTCTCCAGTTCCTTTTTCAGAGCAGCGCATTCTGCAACCTTGGCATTCGCCTCCTTGAGCGTTTCGGCTAATTGCTCGTTCTTTCCTTCCAGCTCCGAGAACCGCTTGGATAGCTTGTCCAGATCGTCCTTTGTCCTTTTGAGCGACAGATTTTCTTCCTTAAGTGATCTATTCTCGGCTTGTGCGGACTTTGCCGCCTCCTCGCCTATCTTAAGCCTGTTGACCTCCGCGGCAAGCGACGCGCACTGTGCTTTCAGCTCGGCGATCTCGTTGGTGCAGTCCAGCGCGGTGAACACCGCCGCATCCTCTTTGCCCCAGTCCGAACCGTTCTGACAATATTCCTCTATACGCCGTTCAACGTCCTTAGCCGCCTCGATAAGCAAGCCCGAATTGTCGGTAACAAGTCTGTAATTCTTCCCGCAAACGGTTATGGTTATCTTCTCGTTAAGCATTTGAGAACATTCCTTTCAATTTTTTAGAACTTGTTTACATAGCCCGAATGACAAGCATTGATCGGCTATGCGGACATGTTCTTACGCGGATATACTCCCACACAATATATTATATAACAAATTCATTTAATTTGCAAGTAGTTTGTTAAATATTAACAAAAATTCACATTTCCGGCATTGCATGAGCAAAAGAAATCGCCGCTCTTTCGGGCGGCGGTCGTACATAATTTTATGTGTTGCTTTCACACTTTTGCATTACGCTCATATACGCGGGACGGATTATCTTGCCTGCGGTGGAAAGCTCCTCAATACGGTGAGCGCTCCATCCCACTATTCTCGCGATTGCAAAGATAGCCGTAAACAGCTCGTTCGGTATCCCGAGCATATCATACACAAATCCGCTGTAAAAGTCAACGTTTGGACTTACGCCCTTCATTATCTTGCGCTTCTGCGCAATGAGCTTGGGCGCTGCCTCCTCTATGTACTTGTACAGCAACAGGTCGTCCTCACGGTGCTTCGCGACCGCAAGCTTTTCGACATAACCTCTGAAAATGCGCTCGCGCGGGTCGGACAGCGAATATACCGCGTGACCCATACCGTAGATAAGTCCCTTTCGATCGAACGCCTCGCCCGCAAGTATCTTCCCAAGATAATCGCTTACCTCATAATAGTCCTTGAGATCCTTTACGTTCTCGCGGATATTGTCCATCATCTCCATAACCTTGATATTTGCGCCGCCGTGCTTTGGTCCCTTCAGCGACGACATCGCCGCCGCAATAGTCGAATAAGTATCCGAGCCCGAGGACGTTACAACGCGCGTGGTAAATGTGGAGTTATTACCGCCGCCATGCTCCATATGCAGCAGCAGCGCGACATCAAGAACCTTAGCCTCAAGCGGCGTATAGCTCTTGTCGGGACGGAGCATCATCAGCAGGTTTTCCGCTGTTGAAAGCTCAGGATCGGGACGGTGTATATACATACTTTCGTCGTTCTCGTAATGATTGTACGCATGATAAGCGTAAGCCGCAAGCATGGGGAAACGCGCGATCAGCATTATGCACTGATACAAGCTGTCGGAGATCAAGCCCGAAAGCGAAGTGCTGTCGTAAGAAGCGAGCGTGAGAATACTTCTTGTCATTGAGTTCATGATATCCTTGCTGGGCGCTTTCATAATAACGTCGCGAGTGAAGTTTGTCGGCAGGCAGCGGCACTCGCCGAGTATCCTGCGGAACTCCTCGTTCTCCTCCTCGGTGGGCATCTCGCCGAATATCAGCAGATATGCGGTGCGCTCGAAGCCGTAACCGTTCTCACCGCACATATTTACGAGGTCCTTGACGTTATAGCCTCTGTACCAAAGCTCGCCGTCGCATGGTGTCTCCACGCCGTCGACCTGCTTAAACGAGACCATCTTTGAAATAGTGGTGAGACCCGTAAGTACGCCCTTGCCGTTTATGTCGCGCAGACCTCTGTTTACGCCGTACTTGCTGTACAGCTCATCCGATATCGTGTCATTCTTTGCGCATAGCTCCTGCTTCTTTTCCGCGTAGTCTTTAACGATATTGTTCATAAAAATTCCTCCTGTCGTGCCAAAAAAACCTTGAAATAACCTCGGTACTTCGCGGCAGGGTATTTGACAATAATATAAAGTTAGTTTCCCTTATAACAAATTATAGCACATTTGTGGTAAAAAATCAAGCGCACGGGGAAATTTTCACAAATCTATCATAATTCGAGTATACAATATTTACTGTATTATATAAAGCCGCACTAAATTCTAATTTAACATTGCAATAAAACCACAATACCCTCTTGAAAAAAAATCAAAAATGTGGTATAATAATAAGAAAATTTACTGAAAATCGGTGATGTAATGAAATATTCTTTGAACGCGGGCGAATGGAACAGCGTTTTCGCCGTTCCGTCAAGCGTTGTTGACAAATATTTGAAGCTCGCGGGCGGCAATTCACTGAAACTGCTGCTGTTTTTGCTGCGGCACGGTGGCGAGGAATTCTCTGAGGAAAGGCTGAATTCGGAGCTTGGCTTCAAGGAACGCGGGGAGTTGGAGGACGCGGCTCTGTTCTGGATACAGCGCGGTATCATCCGCTTTGACAATGGTGCGGACAGCGGTCTCGTCTCAGCCGCCGAAATCCGCGATACAACGGTCACGGTCGCCGAAACTCCCGCGGACAAGCCTAAAGCGCGTCCCACCGTCAAACCTGTCTACGTGTCTTCGGGGGAAGTCGCGGGCAGGATCGCCTCCGATAAGGAGATCGAAATGCTGTTCGCGGAGGCGGAACGTTTGTACGCTCACCCTCTCCGCCAGCGTGAAAATCAGCTCGTCATTTCGCTTATCGACCATTACGGACTTCCAGTCGGAGTTGCGCTTATGCTTCTCAACTACTGCTTCAAGGTCGATAAGACCTCGCCGAGCTACATACAGACTGTCGCGGCGGATTGGTCGGAGGAGGATATAAATACTATCGAGCTCGCCAACGCGCGTATTCTCTCGCTTGAAAAGCAAAATGGCGTTGAGGGGCGTCTGCGTGAGGCAATGGAGATGACGACAAAGCTGTCCGTAAAAATGCGCCGCTATATCAAAACATGGACAGACTGGGGTTTTGACGAAAAAATGATAATGCTCGCCTACGAAAAAACTATTGATCAGATCAAGGAGTGGAAACCCGAATACGCCAACAAGATACTCGAAAGCTGGAAAAGCGAGGGAATAAGCTCCCCCGATGCCGTTGAACAGGCGGCGCAGCAAAGAAAACAGACCGTCATGGCGGGAACGAATTCAAAATCCTCGTTTAACATGAATAACGAGATGAATAAGATAATAAATCGCTATAAAAGTGAAAATTGAGGTGAATAATGGCTTTAGACAAGAGATATTTTGAGATTGCGCAAAAGCGGCTCTCCAACCGCCGAATGGCTAACAAGCAGATCGAGGATAACCGCCGTCTGGAAATACACCAAAGGATACCGAAGTACTGCGAAATGGAGTGTCGGCTCGCCGATACGATGACGAAAATAGTTGCCACTGTCGCCTCAAAAGCACCCGATTCGGACGAACAGGTAAAGGCGGCAATCAGGAGCAATCTTGCGCTCCAGCATGAAATGGAGGGACTGCTGACAGAAAGCGGCTATCCCGGGGATTATCTCGCGCCGATCTTCACCTGCCAGAAATGCAAGGACACGGGGACATACAACGGCGAGTGGTGCGACTGCTTCAATAAGATACTGAACACCGTTGCGGCAGAAGATCTGAACTCACACTCCCCCCTCAAGCTCAGTTCGTTCGACAGCTTTAAGCTCGACCTGTATCCCAATAAAGATGTCGACCCCGAGCTTGGCGCAACTCCATATGATGTAATGAAGGTCAATCTCGGCGAGTGCAGGAAATTCGCCGACAGCTTCAGCGGCAAGGGATACGGGTTGTTCATGATGGGCAATACGGGTCTCGGCAAGACACATCTTTCACTTGCCGTTGCTAATAATCTTATACAAAAGGGCTACTGCGTGATATACGGTTCGGTTCCCGAATTGCTCAGACGGCTCGACAAGGAGCAGTTCAAGAACGCGAGCGGCGACACAATGGCGCTCGTCACCGAGTGCGACCTGCTTATTCTGGACGACCTCGGCGCGGAAAACAACACCGACCGTTACACTTCCCTGCTCTACGAGATGATAAACGCGCGGCAAAGCCGTTCCATGCCGATGATAATCAATACCAATCTGGATATGACCGGCATTAAGGTGCGCTATCAGGACAGACTATGGTCACGCCTGTTCAGCATGAAGGTACTTCTCTTCTGCGGCGAGGATAACCGCCTGAAGATCAATTACAATTGACAACGGAAATTTTTAGGAGGAATTATTATGGCAAAGCTTAAAATTGGCATTCTTACAAGCGGCGGCGACTGCCCGGGACTTAACGCAACTATCCGCGGTGTTGCAAAGGCGACTTATGAAACCTTCGGCGAAGACAAGGTAGAGATCGTCGGCATTCACGACGGCTATCACGGGCTTATCCACGGCGATTACAAGGAGATGTCGCCGTCAGACTTCTCGGGTATCCTTACAACGGGAGGCACTATCCTCGGCACAAAGCGCACGCCGTACAAGATGATGCAGATAATCGAGGACGACAACGTCGACAAGGTCAAAGAGATGAAGCAGACCTACAAAAATCTCGGGCTTGACTGCCTGTTCACGCTCGGCGGAAACGGCACTCACAAGACCGCGAATATGCTCTCCGAGGAAGGACTGAACGTAATCGGACTGCCCAAGACCATCGACAATGATATCTACGGCACGGACGTTACCTTCGGTTTCCACACCGCCGTTGATATCGGCACGGAGGTCATTGATCGTATACACACCACCGCAAACTCCCACAGCCGTATCATGGTCATTGAAATAATGGGAAACAAGGCAGGTTGGCTGACACTGTACAGCGGTCTCGCGGGTGGAGCGGATATTATCCTTATCCCCGAGATACCGTTTGATATCGACAAGGTAACCAAGGCTTGCCAGAGACGCGCGGACGCGGGCAAGGCGTTCTCTATCCTGGCGGTAGCGGAGGGCGCGTTCGACGTCGAGGAGGCAAAACTCAAGAAAAAGGAGCGCGTAAAAGCCCGCGCGGAACGCGGAGAAGTCACCGCTACAACGCGTATCGCAAAGACTATCGAGGCTAAGACCGGTCTTGAGACCAGAACGGTCGTCCCGGGGCATTTCCTCCGCGGCGGCTCACCATCGGCTTATGACAGAGTTCTAGCGACGCAGTTTGGGGCTCATGCGGCGCGTCTGCTCAAGCAGGAGAAGTTCGGCTGCACGGTCGCGATGGTCGACGGCAAAATTACCGAAAATCCACTCGGCGATGTTGCAATGAAAACAAAATTTGTTCCCGAGAACGACAAAATGGTAAAAACCGCAAAGGATATAGGAATATCCTTCGGCGACTGAGCATATAATATCATTGCGGCGGCACGCCTCTTGTCTGCCGCCGCAACGATTTTATAATATTTAAAATTTTTTTCAAAAACCCCTTGACAAACTTTCCCAGATGTGATATAATATTATTTGTTGATGACAACATATCGCGGGATGGAGCAGCTCGGTAGCTCGTCGGGCTCATAACCCGAAGGTCGTAGGTTCAAATCCTGCTCCCGCAACCACTAAAAAAACCTTTTAAAGCCTATTCTTAAGTGCTTTGAAAGGTTTTTTTATTTTATTTTCTCTCTTTAAAAACCTTGTTAAAATATGTAAAATAGTGTTTGGTTGCGTAAAAATTGTAGCAGAATTGTAGCAGTGCTCTTATTTTCAAATTAATTATGTCGAATGAAATTTCATCTTTAACAAGTAAAGAAGAAATTTCATTATAATTTCTTTAGTTCATTATGATATAGTGAAAATGCACTTTTAGGGTGCATTTTGTTATTTTATAACGTATAACGTTGATTTTCACCAAATCGCAGACAAATCTCCTTAGAAGTGTAAAAATTATCGAAAGGAGTGTACTGCAATGACCAAGATTACATTATCCCATAAGCTGGGCGAGCTTCGGGTAACGCAGTCAGGAAATAAGTAAAATAAATTACACAAAAAATGTCGTTGAGGTTTACCACAGAATAGTAAGAAAATTCACTAAATCCAAGTCGATTTTCCTTACTGATGACCCTATCCACAAGGTCATTTTTTGAGTGTATCCGAGGTATCCAAAAAGTGTACTATGCCAATACGCGATTTGGGCTTGGCTTACGCTCAGTTTTCGATTTATTTCGATGACAGGTTCACAGCATGACTGCTATTGGGGACTCCGGTTTGTCAGTCATCCCTTCTGTCACTTCGTGACACCTCCCCCAGTGGTGAAGACCACCCCAACCCCGATGTTTATCCGCTTTAAGAAATCGGTGAATTAAGAAAAGCAGCAAATTTTCTCCGCTGCTATTCACTGTATATCTTGCAGCTGCGTCGGGTCGCTCCTCAGCGTTTCACTGTTTGGCTGCGTCTTTAGTATTGCATTGTTTTTAGGGTTTATTCCTGTTTACACAGTTTAATTTTCAGACCCAAATACTCTTAAAATATTAACCGTATTCTTTGAAGCCCAACGATTGACACAATCTCGCTGCCGCTCTGTTGATCGCTTTATTGCCTTCATTTCATCAACGATCATTTTTGTTTGTTCCGACGAACATTAAAAATAAAAGATATACCCCGCTTCCCTGCCTTTGGTTTTATATAAGAAAAAAAATTCTTCGTCGACCCTCTCCATATGTATTGCTTCTCCGAATAATCCGAGATAATAGTTTGCTCAATTATCAATATACTGAATAATCTATTTTTCTGTCATACTTTTCCTGTTTATCAATTGATGCTTTGACTTTTTAATAACATATCAGACAACGAAAGTCAATAGACTGAATTTATGTATAACTCTTTTATAAGTTCTTTGTCGTGACGACCCTTGCATATTACCGTAAAAGCCGTCATATAATTTACAAAAACAATACCGTTGCTGGAGGTAAAAAATGACAGAGTATCTGCCTGAGGGCTTTTTATTCGGAACGGCTGAAAACGACAGCTGTCTGAGCTCGTTCGCGGCGCTTTCGGATTGCAGGGAAAGCCGCAAGATAATTGAAGCGCCCTGCATCGTATGCGACAGCCGTCACAACCTTGTGATAGATCTGGGCTGTATGCGCGGGGTGATTCCGAGAGAGGAGGGCGCGATCGGTATAGCCGAGGGCACGACAAAGGATATTGCGCTTATTTCGCGCGTGAACAAACCCGTATGCTTTGTGGTGAAGGACTTCACCCAAGACGAGAACGGCGTCGTAAGCGCCGTTTTATCGCGCCGTGAGGCACAGATAATGTGCAATGAGCATTATATTAACACTCTTTCGGTAGGCGATATCATTCCCGCAAGAGTAACGCATCTGGAGCAGTTCGGCTGCTTTGTGGACATCGGTTGCGGAATACCCTCGCTGATACCGATAGACCTTATCTCCGTCTCGCGGATATCTCACCCGTCCGATAGATTTTGCGTGGGTCAGGATATACGCGCAGTCGTCAAGTCTTTTGACTGCGGACGTGTATGCCTGTCGCATAAGGAGCTCCTCGGTACATGGGAGCAGAACGCGGAAATGTTCGAGCAGGGAGAGACAGTTACGGGAATAGTCCGCTCGGTCGAGGATTACGGCGTATTCATCGAGCTTGCGCCAAATCTCGCGGGGCTTGCCGAGCCGCGCGGAGATATCGCCGTAAATCAGCACGCGAGCGTTTACATAAAGGCAATAATCCCCGAAAAAATGAAGATAAAGCTGATAATCGTCAACGCGTTTGACAACACCTATCACGGAAACGAGCTGAACTACTTCCTGACCTCGGGACATATTGACAAGTGGGTTTACTCCTGCCCGTCGTCGACAAAGCTGATACAGACCTTTTTTTCCGATTGATACTTACAGATCACGACCACAGAAGGCTTTCCGCCTGCTGTGGTTTTTTATGTCCGGATTTGCTCCGTAAGATCGAAATGTGAAAAATATGTGAAAATGCAAAAAAGTATTGACAAATTAATAAAAATCTATTATAATTCAAGTTATATAACGCAAGTTATAATATAGGAGGTAACTAAATGCCAAAGGCAAAAATAACACGTGAAATGGTGGTAGACGCCGCATTTGAGACCGCAAGGAGCATGGGTATCGAAAACGTCAACGCGCGCACCGTCTCGGAAAAGCTGAACTGTTCAACGCAGCCTGTAATGTATCACTTCGCGCGTATCGAGGAAATGAAACGCGCCGTATACGAAAAAGCCGACCGTTTTCATTCGGAATACCTGATGAATATCACAAACCCCGAGGAAGGCATAATGCTCGGAATCGGGCTGAACTATATCCGTTTTGCGATACGCGAGCCGAATTTGTTCCGTTTTCTTTTTCAGTCGGGGTATGCGGTCGAGAACAGTCTGCTCGATATGGTGAACAGCGAGGAACTGAAGCCCCTGCTCGCCATGATGAGAGAAGCAATGGAGATGACAGCTGAACAGACCAAGGAGGTGTTCGTGACAATAGCAATGTTCGCTCACGGCTACGCGAGCATTATCGCGAACAACTCGCTCGAATACGACGAAAAGACGGTCGCGGCGGACTTGGCGCGCGCTTACAGAGGCGCTGTATTAGCGGCGCAGGAGGAAATGAAATGAAAAAGCTGTATGAGAAAAATGAACTGTTGTTCGCGATTTTGTGGATAGTCGCATATGTCGTTATCGCGGGCACGGTAAGAGGAAATTTCGGCGACGAGAGCGTCATAATGACCGCAGTGCTCGCCGTGTTTGCGGTCGGGATATTCGCGTTTGTGAAATTAAGTCACCTTGAAGAAAGATACGGGCTTTGCAAATGGAAGGGCAAGGCGGCGGATTATTGGTTTTTTATCCCGCCGCTCATTCTGATGACGGGCAATCTTTGGCGCGGTATTGGTATGGAATACAGCGGCGCTGCGCAGATATTCGCCGTCGTTTCAATGCTTTTGACGGGTTTTATCGAGGAAATGATATTCCGCGGATTTCTGTTCCGTTTTCTCCTAAAAAAAGACCCCGCGCCAGTGGCGATAACCATTTCGGCGGTAACGTTCGGCATAGGGCATATCGTCAACCTTTTCACGGGACAGACGAGCCTTGAAACAGTGATACAGGTGTTCTATGCCATTGCATGGGGATTTATTTTCACGGTCGTATTCTACAAATCGGGAAGTCTGCTGATTTGTATAATTGCTCACAGCCTGAATAACGCGTTCTCGAAATTCAACGCCGAAAGCGAGGATATGACGTTAGTCTACATATACATGGGTGCGTCCATAGTCACAGCGATTATATACTGCGCTTATCTGAGCAGAAAGCCTGCCGCATTGAAGAATGAATAAATAAAGGTAATATTACAAAAACCGTGCGGATATCCGCACGGTTCTTTATTATTACATCATAGGCGAGAACAGCCTTAACAGCGCCCTGCCGACACGCACGAAAAAGTTCACGTTCAAACAGTCCTCGTAGGTGATCTCTTGACACTCCTCCAGAGTTTTCAGATAGTCCGCCTTCACGTCGAGTACACAGTCAGTTTTATACATCCATGTCGCGCATTCAAAGTGCAGATACAGACTGCGGAAGTCGAGGTTTATCGTGCCGACTACGGCAACGCTGTCGTCCGATACGAAATTCTTCGCGTGAATAAATCCGGGAGTATACTCGTATATTTTCACACCGAGCTTTGTCAGCTTTTTGTAATATGCTCGCGTCACCGCGTGAACAAACCATTTATCGGCGATATGCGGCGTGATTATACGCACGTCGACGCCGCTTTTTGCTGCAAGAGTAAGCGCTGTCACCATTTCGTTGTCAATAATAAGATACGGAGTGGTAATGTATACATAGTCCTTAGCGTCGTTGATGATATTCAAATAGGCGTTTTCGCCGACCGGCTCATCGTCAAGCGGGCTGTCGGTGTACGGGATAACATAGCCGCCGCTCTTATAAGGCGCGATATCCTTTGTGCGCGGCATATAATAATCGTATGACGCGGGCTTGGAGTTGTTGAGATAGTTCCACATTGTGAGGAACATCATCGTAAAGCTCCATACCGCTTCACCCTTCAGCATGACCGCTGTGTCCTTCCAATGACCGTGCTTTTCGTAAGCGTTGATATATTCGTCGGCGAGGTTTATGCCGCCGTTGAACGCCGTGTGCCCATCGATAACGAGTATCTTGCGGTGATCGCGGTTGTTCATCTTTGCCGACCATATGGGCTTGAACTCGTTGAAAACCTTGCAGCGTATCCCCTTTTTTTCCAGCTGATCGCAGTATCTGTACGGCAGGGTCAGCAAACAGCCGATATCGTCATAAACCACCCTCACGTCAACACCTTGCTTGACCTTGCGCTCCAGAATATTAAGGATAGTGTTCCACATCTTGCCCTCTTGAATAATGAAATACTCAAGAAATATAAAACGCTCCGCCTTTTCAAGTTCCCTGAGCAAGATATCGAATTTCGCCTCGCCGCTGGGGAAATATGTTGTCAAGGTGTTTGTGTACACAGGATAACCGCCGAAACGGTAAAGATACCGCGCCTGCTTTTCAACAGTGCGCACGTCGTCGCAGAGGTTTTGCACAAGCTCCTCATTCTGCGGCAGGAGCAGGTGCTCCTCCTCGTTGAAACGGTTCATCCGCTTTCTCAAGCGGTCGCCCGAATGACTGTTTCCAAAAAAAACAAAGAACATCACTCCGAATATCGGAAATGACAATATCGGTATTATCCACGCTATCTTATAGCTCGGGTTCATATCGGAATTGACGATCAGCAGGGAAATAACGACCGCAATGATCTCAAAAACAAGGTATGAATACGTATACAGCGTCCCGAGCGTCCAGAACAGCGAGATCAGATATCCGATCTGAAACAGTATGCCGATAACGCACACTACCGTCCTGTTGAATATGCGTTTTAAAAGCTTAGCCAAAAAGTTCATTTTATGTCACCTTACTTTATATTGATGATCCAACCAAGCATTGCCGTAATACTTGTCGAAAATCAAAGATATCTTCGTAAAAAATAACCGCAATAATAGGGTATTTTACTGTATTTTTTATCTTCACATTCATCTTGCAGCACGTTTTGGCTGTTTCATCAATAAAACCACTGTTTTGTACATATTTCTACAAAATATTATATCACAAGTGCAAAAAAAATTCAAGCACAAATTATGTGAAAAATAAATGGCGATCTGTAGACCGCCATTTGCTTATTTGTTCAATTACCGCCTGCCGAGGGAACGACATAAATTATCCTCTCGTCGGCATTCGCGAAATCGAGCTTATCACGCGCGATATCCTCGATATACGCATCTAAGCTCTCATTGCTCTTTAGATATCCGTCGATCTGTTCATTCTGTGCTTTGACGGCGTTTGTCTCGGCAACCAGCCGATCGTAACGTTCCATATTATTCTTTATCGCAATATTGTCCGAAATTACGGAATACGCGACATATACGGCAACCACCAGCACCGCCGCACCCACAAGAAAGCGAACAAGTCCGTGCCGCTTCTTATTTTCACGAGCTTCTTTTGATCGTAGCCTTAATGACATGAACTTCTTCACTCTCCCCCGTTTTATCTAGTCTGTTTCTATTATACAATGTTTTGTGCCTTGATTGCAAGCGTTTGAGATGATTTTCCTGTACATTATCAAAATGTTTGGATATTTTACCAAATAGCACCTTCGATTTCTGTACAATTATCCCAAATAATTTCTGCACACTATCTCCGATTTTGTATATCAATCTCCCGATGGTTTTACGCCACGCTATCGACGCCGCGCTCTCGGCGAGGTTTAATATCCTGCCAATCGTCACGATATAAGCGAACACGCCCGCTCCAAAGCCCAGCACCGTGTAAATGCGCACGTAATTGCCCAACGACTCCGAAAGCTTGAAAACAGCCGCTGCCGCCAGCATAAAGAACGCGATATCGCATATAAATACCGCCGCTCCGAACCGCAGAATAAGCCGCACGATACGCAGCGCCTCATATACCAGACCGAAAACCAATCCGACCGCGAACGCGATCATAAAGCAATCGGGAATTGAATAGCTCATTTTTCCTCCAAATCATTATCTGAACAGTTTTTTTACGGGTCCGTCGAGCACGCTGTGGCGGTTGTACGAGATCGAATTAACACAGCCCGTCATCGAAAAGTCTCCGCTTTCCGCCTCAAGCGTTATAACATGAAGATCGTCGCCCTTGATTATCAGCTCGCCCATTACCGTACTGAGGACTATCCGGCTTTCCGTGAAGCTGTCAATGTCCTTTACGCCGGATATCCGCAGATTTTTTCGGTTCTCCATAATGATATTGTGAGGAACAGCCGTTGTTACCTTCTGCATAAAAATACCTCCTGCCTGTCTTTTTTACATATATATTCGACAAGCAGGAAAAATATGTCAATTGTGAATGCAACGCTTAAACGACCTCATAAAGTGCCGCGGCGTCCTCCTTTTTGGTATAGTCCTTAACGTCCAGCACGCGAACCTTAAGCGGCTTTCCGATAACGATCTCAATGATATCACCTGTTTTCACCTCGTAGGATGCGCGGGCAGCCTTTCCGTTGACGAGCACCTTTTCCGCGTCGCAAGCCTCGTTAGCAACAGTCCTGCGCTTTATCAGACGCGAAACCTTAAGATATTTATCCAATCTCATATTTTTCTCCTTTACCGAAACAAAAAGCGGCGGGAACACCCGCCGCTGATCGTGTCATAGACAGTAATTCAAAACAAAATTACTTGCCGGTAACAGCATCCTTAAGACCTCTGCCTGCCTTGAAAGCGGGAACCTTTGTAGCCGCGATCTTAATCTTCTTCTTAGTACGGGGATTAATGCCGTCTCTTGCTGCGCGCTCACGAACCTCGAAAGTACCAAAGCCTACGAGCTGAATGGACTCACCCTTTGCGAGAGTTTCGGATATTGTAGAGATAACAGCTGCGATAGCCTTCTCTGTATCCTTCTTGCTGAGTTCAGCCTTTGCTGCTACTGCTGCTACTAATTCTGCCTTTGTCATGTTCTTAAAACCTCCAAAAAATTCTATATATCTAACGGTCGAAATAGACCGCTAAAGACCCGTGGAAAACAAGCTATCGACAATGCAGCTCAATTCCTCATCGGAGAGCTTGTCCAAAGAGCCGCCGTTTTGCACTACCTCATTTTCGACAGCTCTAAACTTCATTATAAACCGATTTGTCGAATATGTCAAGGCTTTTTCGCCATCGGTCTTTAAAATTCTGTCTAAATTACAAAAACTTAACAGGATATTACCGAGTATCTGTTGATTATGCGCAATATTTTCGTCAACATCGGCAATATCAAGCTCGTCGACGGCGCTTTTTATCCTGTCGATAAAGACATTTGCACCGTCGATCGGAAGCCCCGCTCTCGACGCGCGCTTGCATACCTTTTCCCCCCTTAACAGCGCTGGAAAGGTCTTGGGTACGCTTTCGAGCGTCTCCGTTGACGTTTCTTGATGCTTGCTCTTTTTCTTGAGCGCATCCCAGTTCTTCAGCACCTCTTCCTCGGTATCGGCTTGCACTGTACCGAAAACGTGAGGATGTCTGTAAACCAGTTTCTGACATATGTCGTTGCAAACATCGTCGAAGTTGAAATTGCCCTGCTCGGTCTCGATCTGCGAATGGAACACCACCTGCATAAGCAAGTCGCCCAGCTCCTCGCGGAGCATTTCGGGACTGTTTGCATCTATCCCCTCGCAAACCTCGTAAGTTTCTTCGATAAGGTCGGTGCGTATGCTTTCATGCGTCTGTACCTTATCCCAAGGGCAGCCGTTTTCAGATCGAAGTATCTTCATGATATTCAGGAGGTCGTCGATAGTATATCGGTTTTTAAACTCGAATTCCAAAACCCTTCAACCCCCTTCAAAAAACAGTCTGCCCTACTATATTACCCTATTTTACGCTATTTTGCAAGAGGTTTTTTGAAATTTTTTACATTTTTCTGCTTTATTATGCCACTTGTACGAAAAACGCCGCATAAAATCAGTAATATTGCATAAACAAAAGCTCCCGTAATTGTTGAAAAGATAACGTTCACAGTTGCATCTACCACTCTGATAAGCATTTCGTGAACGATAAAAGCGACAAATCCACAGCATATCCCACAAACCAGCGGAGGGGTGATCGCCTTGAAAATCCCGATCTTGCGCGGAAGATGCTTGCGCAGAGCTATCGCACCACCAACGGTCATAAAAACGTAGCCGATAACGCTAGACAATGCCGCGCCCGCAATATTCAACCGAGGTATAGATATAAGCAGCGGATTGAGCAGGAGCTTTATCAGCACAGATCCTATCATCAGCACAAGCGGGATATGCGCTTTGTTGATCGACTGGAATATCCCGAACATTGCCGAGGACATCACCATGAACAGTCCGCCCATACAGAGTATAATAAACGAATTCAGGCAGACGGATATCTCGGCGGCGCGAGTCTTATAGAGCATAGAGAGTATCGGTTCGGCAAGCGCAGCGGCTCCGAAACACGCAGGACAAGCTATCACAGCGCCCGCGCGAAGCTGCATGGCAATCTTGTCCGACAGCGCGGCGGTGTCTCCGCGCTCCCATGCCGCGGCTATCTCAGGGGCCGCGGTTTTTTCGGTCATACCCGCGAACGACGGGATCAGCATAAACAGCGACATAGCGATACCCGTGTAGCTTCCATACATAAAGTTAGGCAGACCCGCAAGCCCACCGCAATCGGCATAGATACCACCGAACACAGTGTTGAAGTATTCGGTATCCAAGGCTGCCGAAATGGACAGCGTACGCGTCACGGTAAGCAAATCGACAAACGATACGCAGTTCATTACCAGCGCGGATGCGGCTATCGGCGCAGTCTCCTTCAATAGCTGAACGCATATATTGCGGCAGCGGTAGGTGCAACGCGGCGGCAGCGGCTCACGGTTACGTGTTCTGCGCTCGTTTAGCACAAGCGTTATCAAACCGAAAAACTCGCTTATGCTCACCGCGAGTATCGCGCCCGCGGCGGCATACGGAAGCGCGGCGTTGTACGCCTGCTCGACGGTAGCCGCGTTTATCCCGAATACGTTCCTGCCATTGTAAAACGCGCTCTTCGCGTAGAAAATGACCGCGTAGGAGATACCCAGACCGAAAACCGCCCTCGACACCGCCTCGGCTATTGAAGCCGCCGCCGAGGGCATTACGTCCGACAACCCCTCGCGGTAGCCGCGAAGCACCGATGCCGTACAGCACAGCATTACCGCGGGAGAAATGCAGATAACCGCGAGAGTGCTCTGCGGCGAGCAGGCGATATGCTTGGCAAACGGCACGGCAAACACCGCCACGGCAACAGTGCCTAGCAGACCGATCACCGAGAAAATTATCAGCGCGTAACGGCGAACGGCGGCGGCATACTGCCTGTTACCCGTCGCGGCACTGCGGGCGGTAGTTCGCATTATCACGGTGGGAACGCCCGCGGCGGTGAGCGCGAATATCGGCGAATACAGACCGTATGCAGTGGAAAAATATCCCATTCCCGTACCGCCGAGCAGATTAGCCAAGGGTATCTTGAAAAGCGCGCCGACTATTTTTGTAATAGCCATTGCCGCGAAAAGTATCGCGGTGTTTTTGATGTATCGGGTCATAATTTTCGTCCTCCATATACTGCTTGTACTATGTATATGTCACGAGGAAAAAAATATGCGGGAGGCGTTAAAAGTAAAACAGCTCCTCAAACTTCTTGTCAAGCGCTATGCAAAGTATCAGCGCGAGCTTTGCGGTCGGGTTGAACTGTCCCGTTTCAATTGAGCTTATCGTGTTGCGCGAAACGCCCACCGCCTCGGCAAGCTCGGTCTGCGACATCCCCTTTTCGGCTCGGGCTTGCTTGAGATTGTTTTTCAGTATCAGTTTATCTTCCATTCCACACCCCGAAAAATTCGGCGAAATAGAGCAGAGTAAACATCACTCCCGCAATGCCGAAGGCTATGCCTTGGAAAAAGTAAAGATAGCTCTTGACTTTCGAGCATCGATAAAAGCTGCCTACGGAGATCGCGAGATTTATAGTTGCAACATGATCCCAGACGGACCGGCCTTGCACAAAGCAGGTAAACGAAAATACGATACAGCACACGATAAGCACGACGATTATCCACAGCATAGATTTATCGTTGAAGTGCTGCTCCATTTCGTCAGACTGCTCCGCTCTCGCCTTTTCGAGTATTTCTTTCTTTTTCATATTGCCCTCCTTAATGACCCATAAAAAACCTTACCGTTGCGAAAACTGTCGCTCCCGCCAAAACTATTCCCATTATCAGATACCATATCTGCTTCAGCCTTATAAAGCGGTATATGCAGCACACCGCCACGGAAAAGCAGACTGTCGCGGCAAGATCCATTACCGGCTCGTCCTCCCCGCGCATTGTCACAAAAAAGCCCGCGGCGACGACCATTGCAAACGCCATCCATACCGCCGATCTGTCGCGCACTGCGTTTTCCATTTCGTCCTTTTTCTCCGACCTTGCCTTTTCAAGTATCTCTTATTTTTTCATATCGACGCCACCCAAAATTCTTTGCCAAGTTTACTTGGTAATCTTATTATAGCACTGCCAAGTTTTCTTGTCAAGAACTTTGCCAAGTTTTCTTGGAATTTTGTAAATTATATATAATTTCAGATTAATAAAATTATAAATAGTGCACAACAAAAGCGCCGTATCGTTGAGATACGGCGCTATGAAGTTATTAAAGCAATGTTTTAAGATACTCCGCAAGCTTTGCGGCGGCTTTGTCGTGGGTAGTCACCGAGGGATGCCAGTCGGCGGAATATCCGTCGGCAGCCTGCTGAACATCGAATTTAAACGTCGAAACGTTGCCGTCGCCGGTCTCTGCGGTGTAATTCTCCACTGCCTGTTCAATATACGGGAACAATCTGTCGCCCATTATGCCGAACGCGCAGACTATCTTCGCATCGGGATTCTTTTCGCGTACCTTTTTCAGAAACTCGGTGTATGCCGCGCTGTATTCCTCCTGACGATCCTTATGATTCTGCGTGTAGCTGTCGTCGTTGGTGCCGAGATTGATAACGATAATTTCAGGTTGTCGCTTGGAAAAATCCCACAAGATATCTGAGGGAGCAAAGAGACCGTTTGGCGACCACGAGTAGCCAAGCTTTGTGTAATATTTCGGGAGTGCCTGCTGAGTAACCTTCT
>ERZ777305.1242-NODE-1242-length-32281-cov-14.088686_pt1 | contig 32281 bp, 19 predicted proteins | sample MGYA00374965_ERZ777305 | MGnify/ENA primary metagenome ERZ777305 (study PRJEB29328, sample SAMD00013331) | mouse gut metagenome | study: EMG produced TPA metagenomics assembly of the Metagenome analysis of fecal microbiota from mouse which was promoted... | reverse complement strand
CCGGTGAAATCACTCTTCCCGAAGGTGTAGAAATGGTAATGCCCGGTGACCACGTTGAAATCAACGTTGAGCTCATCAACCCCGTAGCTTGCGACCAGGGTCTTCGCTTCGCTATCCGTGAAGGCGGTCGTACAGTAGGTTCCGGTCAGATCACCGAAATCCTCGACTAATAAAAAGCAGCCGTCTTGACGGCAAGCTGAAAACATAAGAGATGTCCGGTTTAACCGGCAAAGGCAATCCGGACATCTCTTTTTTACTTACAGGACTAGCTCAGTTGGTAGAGCACCGGTCTCCAAAACCGGGTGTCGGGAGTTCGAGTCTCTCGTCCCGTGCTAAAGAAAACAAAATGAAGAAATTAAAACTACTTACGAATATAGAGGAGTCTTATGACGAGTTACGTTATAAGACTTCTTGGCCAAGCAAGAAGCAGCTGATTAAGTCTGCTATTGTCGTGATGATTGCTTCCGTTATTATCGCTCTGATAATTTTCGTCATGGATCAAGTGGTCGACAATCTAATGCACTTTATTTATTCGCTGTAATTCTTTCTAAGTATTTTCGCTGTGGAACAGATTAAACATGAAATCAAACGTGGATGGTATGTACTGCGTGCCATCTCCGGCAAAGAGGCCAAGGTTAAGGAAATTCTCGATGGAGCCATCAAGAACGGTAATCTGGGCAAAGACTTGTTTCAGGTATTGATTCCCACTGAGAAAGTGCTTACTGTACGTGGCGGTAAAAAAGTTGTAAAGGAAAAGAACCTTTACAGCGGCTACGTGTTCATTGAGGCTCAGCTTACCGGCGAGCTTATACATGAACTCACCAACACCACCAATGTTATTGACTTCCTACGCGGTCGCGACAAGGGCGCACAGCCCGAGCGTCTGCGTGAAAGTGAGGTTATGCGTATGCTCGGTACTGCCGACGAACTTGTCGAGCCTACCGAAGACGATGAAAACGAATTCATTGTTGGTGAAACTGTGAAAATCAACGAAGGAGCCTTTATCGGCTTCAGCGGAGTAATCCAGGAGGTGAACAAAGAACGGCGCAAACTTAAGGTCATGGTTAAGATCTTCGGGCGTAAGACACCCCTTGAATTGGAAAATTCGCAAGTGGAGCGTGAGTGATTAAAGTGGTTACGCGCTAAAATCATTCAGGCAACTATTATTTAATATCTAAGTAATTTAACAATGGCTAAAGAAATTGCTGGACAGATCAAATTGCAGATAAAGGGTGGCGCTGCCAATCCCTCGCCTCCAGTTGGTCCCGCCCTCGGTTCGAAGGGTATCAACATCATGGAGTTTTGCAAGCAATTCAATGCCCGCACCCAGGACAAGGCAGGTAAGGTCCTCCCTGTAGTAATCACTTACTACACCGATAAGTCGTTTGACTTCGTCGTAAAGACTCCTCCTGTTGCAATCCAGTTGAAGGAAGCTGCCAAAATCAAGTCAGGCTCGAACCAGCCTAACCGTAACAAGGTAGCCGAAATCACTTGGGAGCAGGTGAAAGCGATCGCAACCGACAAAATGCCGGACCTCAACTGCTTTACCGTAGAATCAGCTATGAGTATGGTTGCCGGTACGGCCAGAAGTATGGGTATCACTGTCAAAGGGGAATTCCCCGGTAATAACTAATAAACTTCAACTGAAATGAGTAAACTTACCAAAAATCAGAAGTTAGCCCTTTCGAAGATTGAAGCCGGGAAAGCCTACACTCTGGCAGAAGCCGTAGAGAAAGTCAAGGAGGTAAACTATGCCAAGTTTGACGCATCTCTCGACATCGACGTCCGTCTGGGCGTTGACCCCAGAAAGGCCAATCAGATGGTACGTGGCGTGGTGACACTGCCCCACGGAACCGGCAAAACCGTTAAGGTGCTTGTACTCTGCAGTCCCGATGCCGAAGCTGCCGCCAAGGCTGCCGGAGCAGATTATGTTGGTCTCGACGAATATATTGAAAAAATCAAGGGTGGTTGGACTGATGTTGACGTTATCATCACACAGCCTGCCATCATGGGTAAGATAGGTGCACTGGGCCGTATCCTCGGTCCCCGCGGTCTTATGCCTAACCCCAAGAGCGGTACTGTGACCATGGACGTGGCCAAGGCCGTTGAAGAGGTTAAGAAGGGTAAGATTGACTTCAAGGTTGACAAGAACGGTATCGTTCACAGCTCAATCGGCAAGATGTCGTTCACTCCCGCTCAGATGGCAGACAACGCACGTGAGTTTGTGAACACTCTCATCAAGCTCAAGCCTGCAACTGCGAAGGGCACTTATGTAAAGAGCATTTATCTTTCGAGCACAATGAGTCCCGGTGTTAAGGTTGACACCAAGACAGTAGACGCTTAACCACTTAAACGATCTGAAAAATGAAAAAGGAAGATAAAGCTACAGTAATAGCACAGATTGCGGAAACCATCAAGAGCTACAGCGGCTTCTACCTGGTAGAAACTGCAGGTCTGGATGCTGAAAAGACTTCCGCTTTCCGTCGTGCATGTTTCGGCGCCGATGTGAAATTGATGGTGGTTAAGAACACCCTCCTTCACAAGGCTCTTGAAAGCCTCGAAGGTGATTACAGTGAGCTGTATCCTGCTCTGAAGGGCAGTACTTCGCTGATGTGCACCAACGTGGGCAATGCTCCCGCCAAGCTTCTCAAGGATTTTGTGAAGAAAGGCGATACACTCCCCGCTCTCAAGGCCGCTTACGTGGAAGAGACCGTTTACATGGGCGCAGACCAGCTCGATGCACTTGCTGCTATCAAGAGCAAGAACGAACTTATCGCCGATGTTGTGGCTCTGCTCCAGTCGCCAGCCAAGAACGTTATCAGCGCTCTTACTTCCGGCGGCAGCAAGCTCCATGGTATCCTCGAGACACTTTCCAAGAAGGAAGCTTAAACTATCATCACTCAATCAACAGAAAAAAACAACAAATAAAACTATACTAAAATGGCAGATTTAAAAGCTTTTGCTGAACAACTTGTTAACCTCACCGTAAAGGAAGTAAACGAACTTGCCCAGATCCTCAAGGAAGAATACGGTATCGAACCCGCTGCTGCAGCTGTAGCCGTTGCTGCCGGTCCCGCCGCTGGTGCTGCTGCCGCTGAAGAAAAGACCTCGTTCGACGTGGTTCTGAAATCAGCCGGTTCTGCTAAGCTCCAGGTTGTGAAACTCGTTAAGGAACTCACCGGTCTGGGTCTGAAGGAAGCTAAGGAAATTGTAGACGGCGCTCCCTCTGTAGTTAAGGAAGGTCTTGCCAAGGCTGACGCTGAAGGCCTCAAGAAGCAGCTCGAAGAAGCTGGCGCTGAAGTCGAACTTAAATAATATTGCCTGATTTTCAGGTAATTAGGTTAAGAATCCCCAAAGGGAGATTCTTAACCTTTTTGTGTTATATTTTAATTTGAGTTCCTTATCCACTTATTTTCTTAGATGTCAGTTTCTATAGATAAACCCCGTATAAACTTTGCCACGGTTAAGAACCCGCTTCCTTACCCTGACTTTCTCGAGGTGCAGCTGAAGTCGTTCCACGACTTCCTTCAGCTCGACACTCCTCCTGAAAAACGAAATAACGAAGGTCTCTATAAGGTCTTTGCCGAAAACTTCCCGATTGCGGATACACGCAACAATTTCGTGCTCGAGTTTCTCGACTACTATATCGACCCGCCCCGCTATTCTATCGACGAATGTCTGGAGCGTGGTCTGACCTATAGCGTGCCTTTGAAAGCAAAGCTCAAACTTTACTGTACTGACCCCGATCATGAGGATTTCGACACTAAGGTCCAGGACGTGTATCTGGGTCCGATTCCTTACATGACCGAGAAAGGCACCTTTGTGATAAACGGTGCAGAGCGTGTGGTTGTTTCGCAGCTGCACCGTTCGCCGGGCGTGTTCTTCGGTCAAAGTACTCATGCCAACGGCACTAAGCTGTATTCGGCACGTATTATTCCTTTCCGTGGCTCATGGATTGAGTTCGCCACTGACATCAATAATGTGATGTATGCTTACATCGACCGTAAGAAGAAGCTTCCCGTTACTACGCTGCTTCGTGCTATCGGTCTGGAAAGTGATAAGGATATTATTGAAATTTTCGGACTTGCCGAGGAAATCGAGGTCAACGAGGCCAATCTCCGCGCTGCTGTGGGCCGCAAGCTTGCCGCGCGCGTGCTGAAGACCTGGTTCGAAGATTTCGCGGACGAGGATACCGGTGAAGTTGTTTCTATCGAGCGCAACGAGGTTGTTATTGACCGCGAAACCGTGCTCGACGAGAGCCATATACAGGATATCATCGATTCGGGCGAGAAGACAATTCTCCTGCACAAGGAAGATGTCAGCAGCTCGGATTACTCCATTATATTCAATACCCTGCAGAAGGATACCTCGAACTCCGAGAAGGAAGCCGTGGTTTACATCTACCGTCAGCTGCGCAACGCCGAGCCGCCGGATGAAGCTTCTGCACGCGAAGTGATACAGAACCTCTTCTTCTCCGACAAGCGTTACGACCTCGGTGAAGTGGGCCGTTACCGTATCAACAAAAAGCTCGCCCTTGATACATCGATGGACGTGCGTGTCCTCACCAAGGAGGATATCATTGCCATTATCAAGTATCTGATTGAGCTTATCAACAGCAAGACCGACGTTGATGACATCGACCACCTGAGCAACCGCCGCGTACGTACTGTAGGCGAGCAGCTGTACAATCAGTTCGGTGTAGGTCTGGCACGTATGTCGCGCACCATCCGTGAGCGTATGAACGTACGCGACAACGAGGTGTTCACTCCAATCGACCTTATCAATGCCAAGACAATTTCGTCGGTTATCAACACATTCTTCGGCACCAACGCGCTGAGCCAGTTTATGGACCAGACCAACCCGCTGGCCGAAATCACCCACAAGCGCCGTATGTCGGCCCTCGGCCCCGGCGGTCTGTCGCGTGAGCGCGCCGGCTTCGAGGTTCGTGACGTACACTATACTCACTACGGTCGTCTTTGCCCGATTGAAACCCCTGAAGGCCCGAACATCGGTCTGATTAGCTCGCTTTGTGTGTATGCCAAGATCAACGATCTGGGCTTTATCGAAACTCCTTACCGCAAGGTGGAGAACGCCAAGGTAGACCTCAAAAACGATGAGGTGGTATATCTCACCGCTGAAATCGAGGAAGGTAAAGTAATCGCACAGGGCAACGCGCCTCTGAACGACGACGGCACCTTTATCCGCGAGCGTGTAAAGGCCCGTCTTGACGCCGACTTCCCCGTTGTAGCACCCGGCGAGGTTGAGCTTATGGACGTTTCGCCCTCACAGATTGCCTCTATAGCCGCATCGCTCATCCCCTTCCTGGAGCACGACGACGCCAACCGCGCGCTGATGGGTTCGAACATGATGCGACAGGCAGTGCCCCTGCTGCGCAGCGAGGCTCCTATCGTAGGTACAGGTATCGAAGGTCAGCTTATCCGCGACTCGCGCACTCAGGTTGCCGCTGAAGGCTCCGGTGTGATTGAGTATGTCGACGCCCGCGAAATCCGCATTCGCTATGACCGTACCGAAGAAGAAGAATTTGTGGCATTTGAAGACTCGCTGAAAGTTTACCGTCTGCCAAAATTCCGCAAAACCAACCAGAGCACTACTATCGACTTGCGTCCTATCTGCAGCGCCGGTCAGCGTGTGGTAAAGGGCGACATCCTCACAGAAGGCTACGCCACCGAAAACGGTGAACTCGCTCTTGGCCGTAACCTCAAGGTGGCATTCATGCCATGGAAGGGTTATAACTACGAGGACGCCATTGTGCTCAATGAACGTATGGTGCGCGACGATATCCTTACCTCGGTACACGTCGACGAATATGCCCTCGAAGTGCGCGAAACCAAACGCGGTATGGAAGAGCTTACCTCCGATATTCCCAACGTGTCGGAAGACGCAACCAAGGACCTCGACGATCGTGGTATCATCCGTGTCGGCGCCCATGTAGTGCCCGGCGACATCATGATTGGCAAGATTACCCCCAAGGGTGAAAGCGATCCCACTCCCGAGGAGAAACTGCTGCGCGCCATATTCGGCGACAAGGCCGGCGACGTTAAGGACGCCTCGCTCAAGGCTTCTCCCTCGCTCAAGGGTGTGGTTATCGGCACAAACCTGTTCAGCCGTGCCGCCAAGAAGAAAAAGAGCAAGAGTGCCAACGCCCAGCTGCCCAAGCTCGACGAAGAGTACGAAGAAAAGCTCAACGCACTGCGCGACGTGCTGGTAAACAAACTGATGACCCTGACCGACGGTAAGACCTCACAGGGCGTCAAGGACTTTATCGGCAGCGAGATTATTCCCAAGGGTTCGCGTTTCACTCCCGCCACACTGGCCGGAATCGACTACGACACCATTAACCTGTCGAAGTGGACAAACGACGACCATAAGAACGACCTCATCCGCCAGACCATAGTTAACTATCTGCGCAAGAGCAAGGAAATCGACGCCGAACTCCGCCGTAAGAAATTCGACATCAGCATAGGCGACGAACTGCCCTCGGGCATCATGCAGATTGCCAAGGTATACATTGCCAAGAAACGTAAAATCAGCGTGGGCGACAAAATGGCAGGCCGCCACGGTAACAAGGGTATCGTGTCGCGTATCGTGCGCCAGGAAGACATGCCCTTCCTTGCCGACGGTACTCCGGTTGATATCTGTCTGAACCCTCTGGGTGTGCCTTCGCGTATGAACCTTGGTCAGATTTTCGAGACTGTACTCGGCTGGGCCGGTCGTGAGCTGGGCGAAAAATTCGCCACTCCCATTTTCGACGGTGCCAGCATGGATGACCTCAACGAGTGGACCGACAAAGCAGGCCTGCCCCGCTACGGCAAGACCTACCTCTACGATGGCGGCACCGGCGAACGCTTCGACCAGCCCGCTACCGTAGGTGTTATTTACATGCTTAAGCTCGGCCACATGGTAGAAGATAAGATGCACGCCCGTTCGATTGGCCCGTACTCACTCATCACCCAGCAGCCGTTGGGCGGTAAGGCACAGTTCGGTGGCCAGCGATTTGGTGAGATGGAAGTGTGGGCGCTCGAGGCATTCGGCGCATCGCACATTCTGCAGGAAATTCTTACCATAAAGTCGGACGACGTCAACGGTCGCAGCAAGGCCTACGAGGCTATCGTCAAGGGCGATCCAATGCCCGCAGCCGGTATCCCCGAATCGCTCAATGTGCTTCTGCACGAGCTCCGCGGCCTTGGTCTGAGCATCAATCTCGAAAACTAACGAACTCACTCACACTACAGCTAATATAATACATGGCTTTTAGAAAAGAGAATAAAACCAAAAACGCTTTCTCCAAAATCTCCATCGGGCTTGCTTCGCCCGAGGAGATTCTTGAGAAATCGAGCGGCGAGGTGCTGAAACCCGAAACTATCAACTACCGCACTTACAAGCCCGAGCGCGACGGCCTCTTCTGCGAGCGCATTTTCGGTCCGGTAAAGGACTACGAATGTCATTGCGGCAAGTACAAGCGCATCCGCTACAAAGGCATCGTGTGCGACCGTTGCGGTGTCGAGGTTACCGAAAAGAAAGTACGCCGCGAACGCATGGGCCACATCAAGCTGGTTGTGCCCGTGGCTCACATCTGGTACTTCCGCTCGCTGCCCAACAAGATAGGTTATCTGCTTGGACTCCCCTCGAAAAAACTCGATGCCGTTGTGTACTACGAACGCTACGTGGTCATAAACCCCGGCAACGTTGAGGGCGTGCAGCGTCTTGACCTGCTCAGCGAAGAAGAATATTTCGATATCGTCGACAAGCTGCCTAAAGAAAATGCACTGCTCGAAGATAACGACCCCAACAAGTTTGTTGCCAAGATGGGTGCAGAGGCCATCTACGAACTTCTGCAGGAAATCGATCTCGACGCCCTCAGCTACCAGCTGCGTCACCAGGCCGATACCGATGGCTCGCAGCAGCGCAAGGCCGAGGCTCTCAAGCGCCTTCAGGTGGTGGAAAGCTTCCGCGCCTCGCGCCACCGCAACAAACCCGAATGGATGATTCTCCAGGCCGTGCCGGTGATTCCGCCCGAACTGCGCCCGCTGGTGCCTCTGGACGGCGGTCGTTTCGCCACCTCTGATCTCAACGACCTCTACCGTCGTGTAATCATCCGTAACAACCGTCTGAAACGCCTCATCGAAATAAAGGCTCCCGATGTGATTCTGCGCAACGAAAAGCGTATGCTGCAGGAAGCTGTCGACAGCCTGCTCGACAACAGCCGCAAATCTTCGGCCGTTAAGTCCGACGCAAACCGCCCCCTGAAGTCGCTCTCCGACTCGCTCAAAGGTAAGCAGGGACGCTTCCGTCAGAACCTCCTCGGTAAGCGTGTCGACTACTCGGCACGTTCGGTTATCGTTGTAGGCCCTGAGCTGAAGATGCACGAGTGCGGTATTCCCAAAAACATGGCTGCCGAGCTTTATAAGCCATTCGTTATCCGCAAGCTCATCGAGCGCGGTATCGTAAAGACTGTAAAGAGCGCCAAGAAGATTGTCGATCGCAAGGAACCCGTGGTATGGGATATCCTTGAGTACGTAATGAAAGGCCATCCGGTGTTGCTCAACCGAGCCCCGACACTGCACCGCCTCGGTATTCAGGCCTTCCAGCCCAAGATGATCGAAGGCAAGGCAATCCAGCTCCACCCGCTGGCATGTACCGCGTTCAACGCCGACTTCGACGGTGACCAGATGGCTGTGCACCTGCCCCTTGGCAATGAGGCCATACTCGAAGCCCAGATGCTGATGCTCGGCGCACACAACATCCTCAACCCCGCCAACGGCGCACCTATCACCGTGCCCTCGCAGGACATGGTACTGGGTCTGTACTATATCACCAAGCTCCGCAGGGGCGACAAGGGCGAAGGCACCATATTCTATGGTCCCGAAGAGGCCGAAATCGCCTACAACGAAGGCAAAGTCACCCTCCACGCCCCCGTGACTGTAATGGTCGACGACGTGGATGAGAACGGCAACCCCATAAAGCACCTGGTGAAAGACACCTCCGTAGGCCGTGTGCTCGTAAACCAGTACGTGCCCAAGGAAATCGGTTATGTCAACGAAATCCTGTCAAAGAAATCGCTGCGTAACATCATCTCCAGAGTAATCAAAAAATGCGGTATTCCCCGCTCGGCACAGTTCCTCGACGACATCAAAAACCTCGGTTACTACATGGCATTCCGCGGCGGTCTGTCGTTCAACCTCGGCGACGTGATTATCCCCGCCGAAAAAGAGGAAATTGTGGCTGAAGGTTACAAGCACGTACAGGAAGTGATGGACAACTATTCGATGGGTTTCATCACCAACACCGAACGCTACAACCAGATTATCGATATCTGGACACACGTCAACAGCCGCCTTACCGACATCCTTATGAAGCAGATGACCGAAGCCAACCAGGGCTTCAATTCAGTATTCATGATGCTCGACTCCGGTGCCCGTGGTTCGAAAGACCAGATTCGTCAGCTGGCCGGTATGCGTGGTCTTATGGCAAAGCCCCAGAAGGCCGGCGCCGAAGGCGGCCAGATTATCGAGAACCCGATTCTTGCGAACTTCAAGGAGGGTCTGTCGGTGCTGGAATACTTCATCTCTACCCACGGTGCCCGAAAAGGTCTTGCGGATACCGCGCTTAAGACCGCCGACGCCGGTTATCTTACCCGCCGTCTGGTCGACGTGGCCCACGACGTAATTATCAACGAAGAAGACTGCGGTACACTCCGCGGCCTTGTATGCACTGAAATAAAGAACAACGACGAAGTAGTGGCTTCGCTGGGCGAACGTATTCTGGGCCGTGTATCGGTTCACGACATCATCGACCCCCTCAGCGGCGACTTAATTGTAGCTGCCGGCGAAGAAATCAACGATGCCGCCGCCGACCGAATCGACGCATCGCCCATCGAGAGCGTTGAAATCCGTTCGGTTCTTACCTGCGAGTCTAAGAAAGGCGTATGTGCCAAGTGCTATGGCCGTAACCTTTCCAACAACCGCATGGTGCAGAAAGGCGAGGCTGTAGGCGTAATCGCCGCACAGTCAATCGGCGAGCCCGGTACTCAGCTGACTCTGCGTACATTCCACGTCGGTGGTGTGGCTTCGAACATCGCAGCGGTATCGACAGTGACTTCGCGTTACAACGGTACACTCGAAATCGAAGAACTCCGCACTGTTGCCACTGAAGAAAAGACAGCTGACGGTCGCGACGTACAGGTAGTTATAGGTCGACTCGCAGAAATGCGAATCATCGATCCCAAGACTAAGATGATGGTCACCAACGCCGCCATCCCCTACGGTTCGAAGCTCTATTTCAACAACGGCGACGTAGTAAAGCCCGGCGATGTAATCTGCGAATGGGACCCCTTCAACGCTGTAATCGTGAGCGAAAAGGGCGGCAAGATAGTGTACAACAACCTTGTGGAAGGCGTAAACTATCGTGTCGACATCGACGAGCAGTCCGGTCTTGAAGATAAGGTAATCATCGAATCGAAAGACCGAACCAAGGTGCCCGAAGCACAGGTTGTGGACAAACACGGCCAGATACTCATCACCTACGCATTGCCTGTGGGCGCCCACCTTATGATGGACAACGGTGCCGATATCAAGAGCGGTGAGATATTCGTGAAGATACCTCGCGCTACCGGTGGTGCCGGTGACATTACCGGCGGTCTGCCCCGTGTGACCGAGCTGTTCGAAGCCCGCAACCCGTCAAACCCCGCAGTAGTAAGCGAAATCGACGGTGAGGTGGAATTCGGCAAGGTAAAACGCGGTAACCGCGAAATCACCGTAACCAGCAAGCTGGGCGAAGTCAAGAAATATCTTGTGCCTCTGTCAAAGCAGATTCTGGTTCAGCAGAACGATATCGTCCGCGCAGGTACACCTCTGTCCGACGGTGCCATCACTCCGGCCGACATTCTCAACATCATGGGTCCGACCGCTGTGCAGGAATACATCGTTAACGAAGTACAGGACGTATATCGCATGCAGGGTGTGAAAATCAACGACAAGCACTTTGAGGTAATCGTGCGCCAGATGATGCGCAAGGTCAACATCCTCGACCCGGGCGATACATGCTTCCTTGAGCAGCAGGTAGTTGACAAGCGCGAGTTTATGGACGAGAACGACCGCATCTGGGGCAAGAAAGTGGTAACCGACGCCGGCGACAGTGAAGACGTAGTTCCCGGCCAGATTATCACCGCCCGCAAGCTGCGCGACGAGAACTCGGCCCTGAAGCGCCGCGACCTCAAGCTTATTACCGTGCGTGATGCCGTGCCCGCTACTTCCGAACAGATACTCCAGGGTATCACACGTGCCGCACTGCAGACCACCAGCTTCATCTCGGCAGCTTCGTTCCAGGAAACCACCAAGGTTCTCAACGAAGCGGCAATCGCCGGCAAGACCGACACACTCGAGGGTATGAAGGAGAACGTAATCTGCGGTCACCTCATCCCGGCCGGTACCGGTCTGCGCGAATATGAGCGTCTGGTTGTAGGCAGCCGCGACGACATCGAAGGCATCTACCATGACGCCCGCGAGGCTCAGAACGTCGACCATGTAGAAGTACTCAACGACTAATCGTTTCCCACAATAATAGTCACAGCGGCGCAGCCATCGAGGTTGCGCCGCTGTAGTTTTAGAACCTTGGCGAAAACCGGTTCTTGCGTCCGCTTGTTTCAGGCAGCAACATTGCTCTCTCTGCGCGGGCACGACTACGGTGAGCATAAGAATTCTTTCGTAATCACTAAAAAATTCTACATAAAACGTAGGTTTCAGGCATTTATGGTCAAGTGCCGAATTTCGTTCGCCAGCACGCGGATATGTCCCGGTGTAGTGCCGCAGCAGCCGCCGATGATGTTCAGGCGGCAATCGCGCAACAGCGGGCGCATGGCCTCGGTCAGCCGTTCAGGAGTGCAGGCGTATCGGCCTGCGGCGTCGGGCAGTCCGGCGTTGGGATGGAAGCTGATATAGGCGTGGGTAAGTTCGCCCAAACGCTTTATCCACGGCGCCGAAGATTCGACTCCGAAGCCACAGTTAAGGCCATAGCTGATGGCGCCGCTGTGGCGTGTAGCTTCAATAAATTGCTCAAGAGTATGGCCTGAGGGTAAACAGCCTTCGCGGGTAAGTGTGGCCGAAAGCATCAGAGGCAGGCGCAGACCTGTGTTTTCAAAAGCAGTGAGTATGCCTTTTATGGCTGCGATAGCGCCGTCGAGGTCGAATATGGTTTCGAGCAGCAGAGTATCCGCGCCTGCTGTGATAAGGGCATCTGCTTGCCGCCGGTAGGCCTCTGTAGTGGCCGGCGATGCCGTGCAGGCACCGAGGCAACCGGCTACAAAGCATTGTCGGCCGCTATCGGCCACGGCCATTCGGGCGAGGCGTACCCCGGCACTGCATATATCATCGGCATGCTTGCTGAATCCATAGCGTGCAAGTGCTTGGGTGTTGGCGTTGAATGTGTCAGTGGTGATGATGTCGGCGCCGGCCTCGATATATGCAAGGTGTGCCCGGTATACAGCATCGGGGTCTGACAGACACAGATTATCGCAGCAAGTGCCATTGTTGCTCAGCAGAGTGCCCATGGCGCCATCGAGAATCATAATCCCGCCGCCCAGGCAGCGTTCGAAGTCGTCAGTCATAATATTGTTCAACTGATTCGTTGCCGGCCTCCGGCATTGTATCAGTTTTTTCCTCTGCCTGCAGGGTGGCTAAGGTGTCACGGCTAAGTTCCTCGCGTATTCGCAGGACTGCGTCTATAGAATCCTTGCGGTGCTTAATCAGTTTCTCGCGTTCCTCATAATCTTTCAGACCGGGAAAGTCCTCGTCGATCGGCGATTCGTCGACCTTAGGCAAGCGCAACTGAGTTATGCGTGTGTAGCCCTCTTGTCGGTTCACCCGCTGGTCGCGGTCCGACGGACTGATTATTATGGGCATGCCTTTGGTTGCAAAAGTAACCAGTTCGAGTATATGGGCGTTGTGGATTCGCATGCAGCCGTGCGATGCGCGACGCCCGCGCGACCACGGTGCGCAGGTGCCGTGAATACCAATCATGGGGGCGCCTTTTATGCGAATGAAGCGTGGGCCGAACTGGCCACGTTTCTCCGAGGTGTTTCCGTCATCGTCGGTAAAGAGCCATTCAGTGCTGTCGTAGATGCCTTCGGCCGAGAAAAACCCCTCGGGCGTGCGGTTGTCGCGCCGGGCGTGTTTGGTGCCGAATTGGGCCGAACATGCCATTTTGTAGGCCCGGTGAGGCTGGCCGAATTTATTGTAGAGTACCACCATCATGTGCTGTTTGTCGGCAACCAAAAAGTAGGGCTCTTGGTTGTGCAGCAGCCGGTTGGCATAATCGATGTTCTGTTTGGCTATGGTATCTATGACTCCGCTGCTGTATTCGGCCCAATAGCCCGACTGGCGCATGAATGAGTCGGCCTGCTCGGGAGTAGTTACGTCGTTGCGCAACACAGACGGCGGCAGTGCGGCAATGCTGTCGAGTGAGTCATTCATTCGCTGTTCTTCGGGTGAAAGCAGCGGTACAGAAGTTGAGTCGGCATCCACGACATTGTTTCCGTTGCCGCTGTTGCATGCGGTTACAGCCAGCAGAAAAAATATAGCGGGTATTATCAACAGATATTTCATATTGATGATAAGTCCGGTATTGTTTAAAAAGTTCAATCTTTCTTTTCGGGAGCTTTGTCGCGGTTGGTTTTGCGTCGGCCACTGTAGTAGCGCCGTTTTCTGTTATCCTTTTTGCTTTCGGTCTGAGAGGTGTTTTCCTCTTTCGGCTGTACTGCTTCGGCTGTATTCGGCTTCCGGCTTCGAGGTTTGCCTCCATTACGCGAGCGCTTGCTGCGCCCGTTGTTTGAGCGTTCGCCGCGTTCGGGCTTGTATTCGGGGCCTTTGCCGTATTCCTTGGGAATCTCGCGCTTCGCCACCTCATAGCCCAGGAAGCGTTCGATGCCGCCAAAGCGCTGCATGTCGCGTTCGCTTACCATAGTAACCGCCACACCACCTGCACCCGCGCGGGCCGTACGGCCAATGCGGTGAACATAATCTTCGGCCTCGCGCGGCACATCGTAGTTAACCACCAGAGCAATATCGTCCACGTCGATGCCGCGGGCCAGAATGTCGGTGGCTATGAGCATATCGATTTTGCCGTTGCGGAAGTCGTGCATCACTTCGTCGCGACGGCTCTGCTCGAGGTCGGAGTGCATTTCGGCGGCCTTGAACCGCTTGCGGCGCAGTTCGTGGGTGAGTTCCTTTACCTTTAGTTTCGACGAAGCGAACACAATCACTCTCTGTGTACCCACCTGCTCGAACAGCAGCTGCAGCAGCGGAGTTTTCTGCTGTTCGTGGCAAATAAAGGCGCTTTGGTCGATTTTCTCGGTAGGGCGCGACACGGCAATGCTGATTTCGGTAGGATTCTGCAGAATCTCTTTGGCCAGTTTGCGGGTTTTGGGAGGCATAGTTGCCGAGAACATCAGAGTCTGGCGTTCTTTGGGCAGCCGGTTTGCAATCTGCATGATATCGTCGTAGAAGCCCATGTCGAGCATGCGGTCGGCCTCGTCGAGAATGAAATAGCGCACGTGGCTCAAATCCACATATCCCATGGCGATATGGTCGAGCAGGCGCCCCGGGGTTGCAATCACCACATCGGCGCCCATCTTCAGACCGCGTTGCTGGCGTGCGAAGCCGGCGCCGTCGGTACCCCCGTAAATGGCCATGGCGCTTACTGGCAGGAAAAAGCCGAAGCCCTCCATCTGACGGTCGATTTGCTGGGTCAGTTCGCGAGTGGGCGACATTACCAGACACTGCACCTTGTCGCCACGGTCGGGGTCATCGGCGATACGGTCAATCACCGGCAGCAGGTAAGCGGCGGTTTTGCCGGTGCCGGTCTGGGCGCAGGCAATCAGGTCACCGCCTTCAAGAATTATGGGTATGGTCTGTTCCTGTATGGGAGTACACTCCTCGAAGCGCATGGCATCGAGAGCATCGAGAATATCGTCGCTTAAATCAAGCTCGTCGAAATACATAATCTTTTGTTGAATGATTAATGAGGAGTGGGTTCCCGGCTGTGCCAGCTCAGGCAAATGCAAAATTACGAAAAAATCCTTATATCGGCAAAAGTACTGTAGGCGGAAGTCGGTTTTCCGGCGTTTTTTTGTATATTTGCATATTCCCTGCAATATTTATGAAAAAACGGATTATTTATATGAGAAAAATTTCAGTGCTGCTTGTTCTGCTTTGCGTCCTGCTGTCGGCCGCGGCCCGGAACATGGTTACAGAGAACGACGTGCGCTACTCCGATGCCGGCGTGCGCTGCGTGGCCGATGTGCTTCATCCGGCCGATAAATCGGCAAGACTGCCGGTGATTGTATGGTTTCACGGCGGAGGCCTTACCGGAGGCAACAAATTTATACCGCCGCAGCTGGCCGGCGGCGATTATGTGGTGGTAGCGGCCAACTATCGCCTGCTGCCCGATGCCTCGCTCGACGATTGTATCGACGATGCCGCAGCGGTGACAGCTTGGGTAATCGACAATATCGCCCGATATGGCGGCGACCCGGGCAAGGTGTTCGTGGCCGGCCATTCGGCGGGCGGCTATCTTACAAGCATGATTGGCCTTGACAAGAAATGGCTGAAGAAATACGGCCACGACGCCGACTCGCTGGCAGGTCTGATTCCGTTCAGCGGACAGGTAATAACCCATTTCGCCCAGCGCGAGCTCAAAGGCCTGTCGCCGCTTACTCCCATGGTCGACGACAAGGCGCCACTGTACCACGTGCGCAAGGATGCGCCACCGTATATTATCATTACCGGCGACCGCGAGATGGAGCTTTTCGGACGCTACGAAGAGAATGCCTATATGTGGCGCATGATGAAGCTGACAGGACATCCGCAGGTGTATATATATGAACTCGATGGCTATAACCACGGCGACATGGAAAAACCGGCCCACCATATAATGTTGAACCATATCAAAAATATACTGTCCGATGGCAATAAATAACAGATATCCCGTGGCTGTGCTGGCCGCTTTAGTAATAGGCTCGGCTGCAGCTCAGGCCGGCAAGGTACATCGTCGTAATCTGAGCGACTGCGACTGGCAGTTCCGTCAGGCGCGCGGCAACGACATGCACAAGGCCACCGTGCCAGGCACCGTGCATACAGACCTTATGGACAATGGCCTCATTCCGAATCCGTTTGTCGGACAGAACGAACGCCAGGTGCAGTGGGTCGACAAGGAAGACTGGATATACAGCACCACATTCGACCTCAACGAAGAAGCTGTCGCCGATGACTTTGTAAGCCTGGTTTTTGACGGCCTCGACACTTATGCCGATGTGTATCTCAACGATTCGCTGGTACTCCGGGCCGACAATATGTTCCGTCGCTGGGAAGTTCCGGCCAAGGCCTTGCTGAAACCGCAAGACAACCGTCTGGAGCTGTATTTCCACTCGCCCATAAAGGTCGACCTGCCCAAATTCGATGCTTTGTCGTATAGGCATGAGGCCGGCAACGACCAGTCGCAGAACGGCGGCATAATGGACAAGCAGGTAAGTGTGTTCGCCCGCAAGGCCGGCTATCATTACGGCTGGGACTGGGGCCCGCGTCTGGTTACCTCAGGCATATGGCGCCCGATTTATCTGCAGTCGTGGAGCGGTCCTAAAATTGACGATGTGTTTGTGCGCACTCTGTCGCTTGCCGGCAAAAAGGCGGCTATGCAGGCCGATGTGGAAATTTCGCTTTCCGGGGCGCTGAAAAACTGCGAGCTGGTGGTGGAAAACAAAACCGACCGCCGTGTGGTGGCCCGCCGCAAGGTATCGCTTGACAGCGGCATCAACCGTGTAGCTATACCATTTGAAGTCAAAAATCCGCGCCTATGGTGGAGCAACGGCCTCGGCAAGCCCGAACTCTACGACTTTGAAGTGCGCTTGATGGCCGCCGACGGCAGGCAGGCGGCTGTCTTTAACCGCACTGCCGGCATACGCACCGTAGAGCTGGTGCGCGACGAGGAACCCGACAGCGGCAGGACATTCTATTTCCGGCTCAACGGTGTGCCGGTGTTCGCCAAGGGTGCCAATTACATACCTTGCGACAACTTTCTGCCGCGTGTGAGCCGCGAGGTGTACAGGCGTACAGTCAAGGACGCCGCCGACGCCAACATGAATATGCTGCGTGTGTGGGGCGGCGGTATTTATGAAAACGACGAGTTCTACGAACTCTGCGACAGCATGGGTATAATGGTATGGCAGGACTTTATGTTTGCCTGCAGCACATATCCCGCCGAAGGCGAAATGCTCGAAAATATACGCCACGAAGCCGAGGACAATGTACGCCGCCTGCGCAATCATCCGAGCATCGTGCTGTGGTGCGGCAACAACGAGTGTACCGAGGCATGGTATAACTGGGGCTGGCGCCGGCGCTACACTCAGAAAGGGGTGGCCGACGTAATATGGACACAGTTCGTGGACTTATATCACAAACTGCTGCCCGAGGTGGTGGCTGAAATGGCCCCCGACATCGACTATACCCCTTCGTCGCCTTTCAGCCGCATCGACGGCTCGCCCGAGCCTCACCGCGGCGATTTCCATTTGTGGCGCGTATGGGGCGGCGGAGAGCCGGTCGATTTGTACAACCATTTCCGCAGCCGCTTCTTCAGTGAATACGGTTTCCAGTCGTTTCCCGAGATTGGCACTGTGAGAAAATACGCCCCCGATGCCGCCGACCACAATATCTACAGCGACGTGATGATGGCCCACCAGCGGGCCGGTGCCAACGCTAACAAAAAAATCGAAACATATCTGCTCCGGTCCTATCCGCAGCCTAAGGACTTTGAGTCGTTTCTGTATATGTCGCAGGTTCTGCAGGGCGATGCCATACGTACAGCCATTGAAGCGCATCGGCGCGACATGCCTTACTGCATGGGCTCGCTGTTCTGGCAGCACAACGACTGCTGGCCGGTGGCCTCATGGTCGAGCCGCGACTATTACGGCAACTGGAAAGCCCAGCACTACTATGCCGCCAAGGCTTATCGCGATGTGATGCTCTCCACCGTGGTCCGCGGCGACAGCGTTCAGGTGTATGTAGTATCGGACCGCCGCAAGTCTGCCACCGGCACTCTGTCGCTGACAGTAGGGCGCCTCGACGGCACCGGCGCGCCGCTGTACAGCGAAAAGCTTCGTTGCGACCTGCCTGTGGCTGCCGTGACCACTTACGATTTCCCGCTGGCCGGTCTGCTTGGCGGAGCAGCAGCCGCCGATGTCTATATCCTGGCCGAGTTCAGCTGCGGCGATGATCTATACGAAAGCATCTGCGTACCCGTGGCGCCCAAGGACGCATCGTTCGGCGAGCCGCAGGTGAATCTGGAAATCACCGGTACACCGGGTGAATATACAGTGAACGTGACCGCCGACAAGTTTGTTCGGGCATTGCGAATGGCTGTTGACGGCAACGACGGACACATGTTCTCCGACAATTATTTCGACCTCTTGCCGGGCCGCACCTACAGTGTGAAGTTGAACAGCATACTGTCGCCCGAGGCGCTCAGGCAGTCCTTTGGCTGGACAAGTCTTTACCACGCCACTCATTGAGCCATTTGTGCTGAAAGGGTGTCGCAGAAAGGCATGTGGGAAATATATCAGCAATAGTTTTTTCAATAACAAAGAAGAGGAGGCTGTCTAAAACTTGTTAGACAGCCTCCTCGTTTCAGGTCTATTTAATCCTTTTTACCTTATGAAATATTTTACTTGTTGGGGACCGACCATTTATGTGTGTTTTTGCAAGTAATGTCCATTACACCGGTACCGGCTTGAATTCGGAACTGCCCTTTTTCGAGTACCCACTTGCCGTCGTAGTCCACGAAAGCGAGGTCGCTCGCTTTGATCGGCAAAGTCACTGTTTTAGTTTCGCCGGGCTTGAGTTCGACTTTCTGAAACGCGCGCAGGCGGCGATTATCCGGTGTCAGCGACGCTACCATATCTCGGCTGAAAAGCATCACAACCTCCTTGCCGGTACAGTTGCCGGTGTTGGTGACATCGATTGTGAAAACGAGGTCGTCATTAACATCGAATTCAGATTTGGAACAGCGTAAATTGTCATACTTGAATGTTGTATAGCTGAGTCCGTAGCCGAAGGGCCACTGCACTGACACTACAGCGTCATAGTCGTAAGCGCCCTCCATTTTATCCATTTCCTCGCTTACACGATAATCATATGTGGTGAGTTCGGCTTGGTGGCGGGGATAAGTATAAGGCATTTTTCCGCTGGGGTTAGCGTCGCCGGCAAGAATATTGGCAAGTGCGTCACCACCGAAGTTGCCGGGGAGCAGCACGTTTACTATCGCATCTGCCAGCGGCTCAATATCACTGATGATACGCGGACGGCCACCGTTTAGAATCAGCACAAGCGGTTTGCCTGTCGACGCAAGAGCTTTCACGAGATTGCGCTGATTTTCAGAAACAGCCAGGTCCGACAGATTACCCGGTGTCTCGCAGTAGGAGTTTTCACCGATGCAGGCCACAATGACATCGGCGTTAGCCGCCGCAGCCACCGCCTTTTCAATCTCAGGTTCGTTTTCCTCGTTATAGGCGCCTTCGGCAGGATAAGTGACTCCCTGTTCGAGCACTATATTATCATTACCGAACTTATTGGCCAATGCCTCGTAGATAGTGTTGTATTTCGAGGCGAAGCGGTCAGTCAGATGGCCCTGCCATGAATAGCTCCATCCGCCGTTAAGACAGCGCATCGAATTGGCATTAGGTCCTGTTACCAGAATCTTTGTGCCTTTTTTCAACGGAAGAATCCCGCCATTGTTTTTCAGCAGTATCTCCGATTCCTCCGCTGCCTGAAGGGCGGTGCGCTCATGGCGTTCGCAAGCGAAGTCAGCATAGTCTTTGGGATATGTATTAGGTGTATCGAACAGGCCGAGGCGATATTTAAGGCGAAGTACCCGACGGGCTGCGTCATCAATACGTTCCTGCGACACGCGACCTTCATTTACAAGTTCCTTCAGCAGGGTGCAGAAATTGAGGTCGTACGGCTCCATCGACATGTCGATGCCGGCGTTGATGGCCATTTCGATAGCCTCTTTCTTGTCGTGAGCCACGTATTCACGGGTATAGAGGTTGTTGATGTCTGCCCAGTCGGTCACTATCATTCCGTCCCAGTTCAGGTCTTCTTTAAGCCACTTTGTAAGCAGTTCGTTGTTTGCGTGAACAGGGCGGCCGTTGATTGAGCCGCTGTTGACCATCACCGTCAACGCGCCGGCCTCGATACAGGCACGGAAAGGCTCAAAAAACTTCTCGCGCAGGTCGGAAGGCGATATATATGCCGGCGTGCGGTCCTTGCCTGTGCGCGGAGCCCCGTAGCCGAGATAATGCTTTACCGACGTTGCGATATTATGTTTTCCTATACTATTAGGGTTTTCACCCTGAAAGCCCTTGACCTGCTGAGCTCCCATGATGGCATTGACCAGCGGGTCCTCTCCGTAGTTTTCCCATACACGGCTCCAACGCGGGTCGCGGGTAAGGTCGACGGTAGGAGAATATGTCCACGGGCAGTTGGCGGCGCGGGTTTCGTAGGCTGTGATTTCGGCAGCTTCGCGGGCCAACGCCGGATTAAACGATGCACCTACATTGATATTCTGCGGGAACAGTACTCCGCCGAGAGTGTAGGTTGTGCCGTGATTCTGGTCCAGGCCATAGATACATGGAATGCCGATTTCCTTCATTGACACCTGCTGTATCTCGCCGATTATTTTTTCCCATTTTTCGGGAGTCTGGGCGGTAGGCCCTCCGGGAGCATTCAGCACCGAGCCGACCTTATATACGGCGATGGCCTGGTGTAACTTCTGCGGGTCAAGAAAAAACTCGCCGTTTTTCCAGTCGCCCAGCACATCGATTGAAAGCTCGGTCATCTGACCGATTTTCTCGTCCAGGGTCATTTTAGACAATGTGCGTTCTACAGCAGCTTCCAGCTCAGGGTCCGAGGGAATCGCCACTCCGGCAGCCTGTATTGAACAGGCTGCCGCAGTAATGCTCAGTAATGTGATAATTTGTTTCAACATATTAATGAAGAGTTACGAGATCTACATAGTAACCATGACCCACGCAAAGGAATCCGTCCTGCTCCTGAATCATGTCGAGGGTCTCTTTTGTAAGCGTGATATCTACGACGCCGTCGGCTGAGAACTCAACAGTTCCTGTGCCCGGCAGGTCGTTCCACCATACGGTAGTGGTGCGTAGCTGATGATATTCGGCGGTGGGTTCTACCGAGTAGTGTATCGACATAACGGTGCCCGGTCTAATGCCTGCAAACACATCCATGCCGATGAGATTAAAGATTTTGTTAGGATCGTCATCCGGTAAATCCCACGATACATAGTGATGTCCGGCCCACAAGGTCTGCTGTGAGGACACAACCACTGTTGTGGCGGTTTCGGCCAGGCCGTTCTTGTAGAACTGAACTTCTGCGCCATCATTCATGACCCCCGACATGGTATGCTCGCCATCTTCGATAGCCGGAGCTGCGAAGCTGATTGCCGTCGATGTTTTCTCGGTGAAGTCAGAAATTTTGGTTCCTCCGATTTCAATAGAAGCCACTCTGTCGAGATTGATGCCTGTAAATGTAGTTGTGGTACCTGAAGTGATTCGGTCGGCGCCGGAGGTTATAAGGGCCGACGAACTTACGGTCACTTTGTTTGCGCCATAGCTCATGCCCTCGGCATCAATGAGTCCCAATCTGAAAGTGCCGTTATCGGCATTTGCTGGTACGGTATATGTGAGAACATCATTGCCGTCTTCGGTAGAATACACCACGGGAATTGCTTCAGAGGCACCGATAGTGATTGATTTTACCGAACTGAGATTACGCCCGTAAAGGACAGCTGTCTGTCCGGGGGCGACTATGCGCTCAAATGAAACTTCCGATGACCACGGATCAGAATCCAGCGGGCTGACGTTGATGATGCCTTCGCGAGAAGTCGATTTGCCTTTAGTGGTCGTGACCACGACCTTCATCTCGTATGTGCCCGCGGGGAGGGGCATATCGATAGCCTTTCCGCTTGCAGCCTGCTCTCCGTCGATATACCACACTACATCGACATAGTCGGCCGGAGTCACAGTGAGCTCCATGGCGAAATTAGCATTGCGGCTGATGTTGGCTACTACCGGCAGCTTGCCGTTATCCCGGTCCGGGAACGTCGGTGCCAGAATATGGGGCTCGTCGTCGGGGCCTGCCACTGAGAATGGTTCGTCGCTGCTGCATGATGCAAGCATTACACTTACCGGCATCAATGTCAGAATGGTCTTATATATGAAATTCATTGTATTTTCTTTTTAGTGATTAGTTGACATCCCACCACAGGGGTATATACCAGCTGTTGCTTCCTCCCATACGGTCCAGGGCCTCATCATAGCCGGTCTTGTTATACGATGATTCAAGAATCGGATAGCACAGGCGAACGGGTATTTCCTGGCCGCCGGTGAGGAACTGGCCGAAACCGTATTCTGCCGGCGATTTGAGTCGGGGATAGCCTGAGCGGCGCACGTTTGCCCAAGCCTCAGATGGATTGAAGAAGTGCAGAATCCATGCCTGGGTATTGATTGCGGCCTTACGCTGTTCGTTAGTGTAGCCAATGCCGTTGTTTGCAATGAAAGTTGAGAATTCATCATCAGTAATCTTGCGGCAGCCATAGTTGTCGGTCAGGAAATCCATCGATGCGCGCACGCCTGTTTTGTAGTAATCATCGGCATTGCCCGCCACGGTCCAGCCTTTAAGTGCGGCTTCGGCCATAAGGAAATTTACCTCGGCGTATGTCATCACCACACCCGGATTGTCACTCTTGAGGAAGTTATTGGCAAGTTTCGGTTCGGTTTCACGAGCCATGCTCACCTCGACCGACGGATTGTTCTCGGCAATCTCCTTCATTATGTCGCTGTCATAGCCGGTAGGCCACGGTTCCCATGAGTAAGCACCCGGATCTCGCGGATTCATAGGCACGCCTTTAGCTATGATTTCATCGGTGAGGTCGATACGATTTTCGGGGCTTGTGAGGCTCATCAGACCGTCATAGTAGAATCGTGCGAAGATAAAAGTGCGGGGGTCACCGGTGTTATACAGCTGGTTGAAGAAAGTCGAGCAGAGATAACTCGGGTTGTTGGCAGGGTCATTACCGAACAGCAGTTTGGACAGAGCATTGCCGCGATAGTCGGAGTATGTATCCTGGCCAAAGCTGAACGATATTTCCATGTATTTTATGAGAGCGTCATCGGCAGCGCTTGTAAAGACACCGCCATCAGCCATCAGAGCCTCGTCAAATTCCTGCCAGGCCTTGTCGGGGGCGACATCGGATATACGCATGGCATATCTGAGGCGCAGACTGTTGGCAAGTTTCTTCCACTTCGTCACATCACCGTTGTAGATTACATCGCCAGTAATTCGGTCGCCCGCCAACGACAAAGCATCGCATGCTTCGCTGAGCTCGCTGAAGAAAGCAGTGTAGATTTCTTCCTGAGTATCGTAGCGAGGATTGAATTTCTCGGCGATATAACCGAGGCCGGCCTCGCTGAAGGGAGCATCGCCGTACACATCGGTAATGAGCGACATCATATACACGCGATAAATGCGCAGGGCGGCATTAACATTTGTCAGGCCGGCTTCCTCGCTGTTGTGGATGCCGTCGGTAAGATTCTTTATGGCGTTGGGATACAGCGAGGTCCATATACGGCACATCTCGTTGTTGTCGATTGTATGACGGCCGCCATAGTTGGTGGTATTCCAGCAGCCCATCAGCATCTGCGAGAAAGCATAGTGGTAGTTGCGGTATATTTCCACCATGCCCAGGTCGCCGTAGGTCTGGAGCTGAGCTGTGGTCAGCTGGGCATTGGGGTCAATGCCGTTGGCTTTCGAGGGGTCTGTGTTCAGATCCTCCATGTAGCTGTCGCTACATGAACCTGCAATGAGCGCAAGAGCCGCCAAAACAGGAGTGAATATCTTATGTAGTTTCATTGGTAATCTTACGTTTAGAATTTAACATACAGGTTGAAACCATAGCTCTTGCGCGAAGGCAGCGAACCATATTCAAGTCCCATACCGGTTGTGTTGTTGTAGTTGGAATCAGGATCGATGTCGGGAATGTTCTTCCATACGATGAACGGGTTGCGAGTCACAAATGAAATGGACATATCCTGCACTACCTTACCGAGCCATTTCTTCGGGAATTGATAGGTAAGTGTGATTTCACGACACTTTATGTAAGAATTGTCATAGATGAACATCGAAGGGGCATTGCGGCAAACACTCATCCAATAGTCTTCGGGGTTGACCTTTATGTCATTGGGACGATATGTGCCGTCGCCGTTGTCAATCACACCGGGTGCGACAAAACCGCCGGTTGGAGTCCATGTCGAGGCACCTTTCGCAATACCTGCTGCCTGACGCTCTTCTTCCGACTTATACCATTCTTCTCGTCCTGCCAGTGTTGCAAGGCTTTTGCCTGATTCGTGAGCAGCACGTGCCGACATAGAATACAGATCAGCTCCAACCTTTACGTCAAACAGTGCGGTAAGTCCGAAATTCTTGTAACGGAATGTTGTGCTCAGACCACCTGTCCAATCCCAAGATGCATTTCCAAGAACGTGATTGCTCTTGTCGTACATCGGCAAACCGGTTGCCGGGTCAATGAGAATATCTCCGTTTTCGTTTCTCTGGAAATCGGGACCCACGATAGAACCGAAGTTCTCGCCAACCTTTGCAGCGACCTGGACATCAAGCCATGAAGCCTTTTCAAGTTCAAACATATCCATGCCGTCTACAAGCTTACGCACTTTATTGTTGTTCTTAGAGAAGTTGATACCCAAATCCCAAGAGAAATCGCCTATGATAACGGGACGTGTGTTAAGTGCGATTTCGATACCTTGGTTTTGGATTTCACCGGCATTGATAAGACGATAGGGGTATCCTGTGGCCCAGCTACTTGCCATGCCCATAATCTGGTCTTTACTTATCTGATTGTAGTATGTGAAGTCAAGACCGATACGGTTGTTGAGGAACTTTGTTTCAAAACCCACTTCAAACGAGTTGGTACGGGTCGGTTTCAGGTTCTTGTTGGGTATGGTGGTATTGTCGATAAAGCCGATAGTGAAACCGGGATATGTGAACTTGGATTTTGTATATACCAGACCTAACTGATAGGGGTCGGTATCACTGCCGACCTGTGCGTACGACAGGCGGATCTTGCCGTAAGGTAAGATATTTCCACGCTTGATCAGTTCCGAGAACACAAAGCTGCCTGATACCGAGGGGTATACGTAGGTGTTGTTACCGGAAGGCAGAGTTGATGATTTGTCACCACGGATTGTAGCGTCAAGATACAGCATGTTTCTCCACCCGAGATTGACTGCTGCAAACAGCGAGTTAATCTGTTTGCGGTAGCTGTTTTCCTGCAGGCTCGTTTCATTGAAGCTCATAAGCGCAACCACATCGCGAATCTGCATTTCCTGAGCCGTGGTGATATTTGTGCGGTTGTCGACTTTATAGAGGTTGCCGCCGCCTGTACCTGTGAAGTCAAAGTCGCCCCAGCGATTGTTGTAGGTAGCTATGAGCTCAAAGTTGTACATACGGTTTTTGAACTGGCTCTGCTGCAAGTAGCCTGATTCGTAACCGGGAGTCGTGGGCGCTTTGAAATCATCGAAGCTGAACCAGTTGAGCTCGGCGCCTGCCGTACCCTTGACTTTGAGATGCGAGGTGATGTTATAGACCGCCGAAGCGTGCAGGCGGAACAAATCCTTATCGGAGTCGTTGGAATTCTTGTATACGTCCCAGTACGGATTTACATTATAGGGGTCCATGCCGTTCCAGTTGGAATATTCTCCGTTGGCATCCTGATATGTACTCAGCCAGCGCTGGTCGTAGGTGGTTGCAAGAGTCATGAGATTCTTGCCGATATTCGACTTGCTGTCGCCCAGAGCCGGACGGTTCTTTACATTCTCGTGGGTATAGTTTACGGAGAAGTCAAGGTCGACTCTGCCCAGCGACGTATTGGTCCGCAGGTTGAAGATGTCACGGCTCATGTGAGTTTTGGGCACAATATCCTTGTTGCGCATATCGGTGAGAGTGAAGCGTATGCCTGTGTTGCCCGTGTTCGACGATACTGTGACAGTGTTGTTGGCCGTAAGACCGGTTCTGAAGAATCCGGATGTATTGTCAGGGATTATAAGATACGGACGCTCAATGCCGTCGAAGTAGCGAAGCATGTTGCTTCCGTCGGCTTTCGGGCCCCAGCTCTTGTTGGTGTTTGAAACAGCGTCGATACTGTATGTGCCATTGCTGCCCATGCCGTAAATCTGCTGTACATTATTCCATTTCGAGAGCTGCTTGTCAATTGTCAGCGTACCGTTGTATTCTACCGAATATTTTTCCTGACCGGCTTTCTTGGTGGTGATGAGAATCACACCGTGGCTGGCGCGGCTGCCATAGAGGGCCGAAGCCGCCGGACCTTTAAGTACCGACATGCTTTCAATATCGTCGGGATTAATGCTCGATATACCGTCGCCGAGGTCGTAGCCGCCCGAGGTTCCGGCACTGCCGAAGTTGGTATTGTCCAAGGGTACACCGTCAACAACATACAGGGGCTGATTATTGCCTGTCATTTCGGTGCTGCCTCGCAGAATTACCCTGGTAGATCCGGAGGGGCCGCCTGCAGTCTGGCTTACAACCAGACCGGCCACACGGCCTGCCATAGAGTTGATGACGTTGGTTTCCTTGGCTTTTTCAAAGGCATCGCCTTTTACTTCTTCCAGACCATAGCCGAGAGCTTTCCGGTCGCGCTTGATACCGAGAGCGGTAACCACTACTTCGCTGAGCATCTGTGCGCTCTGCTCCAGGGTGATTTTCATCGGAGCTTCCGTAGCCTTAACCTCGACCGGCTCGCTGCCTACATAGCTGATTTTCAATGTCGCATCCGGCGATACCATCAGAGTGAAATTGCCATCGATATCGGAAACAATTCCATTAGTGGTTCCTTTCTCTACCACTGAGGCACCGATAACCGGGCCATCAGCATCTTCAACGACACCGGTCACCTTGATTTTCTGAGATGGCGATGCCTCGGCTGTGCCGGGTTCTGCAAATGACTGCAACGGCATAACTAATGATACCGTGCCGACAAGCAGTAAACCGCACAGGAGCTTGGTTGTTAAAGTTCTCTGTTTCATGTGTATTGATTAGTTTATTTTAGATACCTTAATCCAGTCGATATACATCGAGGCCGTCTGCCCGTCTTTTAAGGCGCTTATGCCTTCGGCGTCGTAGATACCGGTGAATGCCCCGCCCACGGCAAGGTTAAACAGAATGAAAAAGTCGCTATGAAAATATGCATTGTCCGTGATGTCGAAACTGTGCAGCTTCATATTGTCAACCGAAACTTCGATATTATTCTCATTCCACTTAAGTGTATATGTGTGATATGCGCCGTCCTGTAAATCCAGACCGCAATCGCCGGCGTAATACTGCTGTTCGTGCCCGGCTACATCCGGCCCGTAATGGAGCGCTGTATTTACGCGCCTGGCGCTTGTGCCGTCGGCTATGCCTTGGGCATCGCCCATTTCCATTATATCTATTTCGCCGCACGCAGGCCACTCCTGCCGGTTATTGCCCATCATCCAGAATGCGGGCCACAGACCGTTGGCTGTCCGGGGCAGTTTTATGCTGGCCTCAATCTTTCCGTACTTAAAATACTTCTTGCCCTTTGAGTTCACTCGCCCCGATACAATCTTGTCGCCCTTACGGGTGGCTGTAAGTATTAGCACTGTTTTGCCATCGTCTTTGCCGACTTTCACTTGACCGGTACTATAAGCCTGTAACTCCTGATTCGTCCATCCGGCTTCGTGTGTTTCTTTTGACCAATAAGCAGAATTGAATGAATCAAAATCGTCAAAGAACACCACTTCGTCATCCGGCTTGACTATGGGAGGTGCGGGCTGGCTTTCATCTTCAGAACCGCCACAGCCCATAAGGGCTGCTGCCGCTAATACGGAAACAAACAAATGTGAGAAATTTAATGTGAACATGATATTGATTTATTTGCGATAGTTTATTCGGACATCGCAAAATTACTCACAAGCACATTTTTACCGGTTTGATTGCTGACATTTTGAGGTTTGATTGCCGACATTTTATGTTACATCCCTGATTGTCAACCTGTATGATGTTCAATCCAGATTAATTATCACCACAGAATTTGCTTGGTGACACCCCGAAATATTTCTTGAACACAGTGCTGAAATACTTGGTGTTGACAAATCCTGTCAACTCCGCGACTTCCGTTACTGATATTTTTTGTTTAAGAAGTTCGGCAGCATGTTCAAGTTTCAGGATTCGTATAAACTCCTGTGGCGCTTTTCCGGTCACAGATTTAAGGCGACCAAAAAACAGAGTTCGGCTCATCGCCATCTCTCGGCAGAGGTGTTCGATGTCAAATTCGGTATCGGACATGTTCGCCATGATTATATCAACAACCTTATCGACAAATATTCTGTCGGATGTCGGCATTTCACATATTTGATTGTCGTCGGCTTGTTTTTCTGCGGTCGATTTGTCAGTTTTAACTTCGTCATTCTCATCCTCGGCTTTCATCAGTGCGAACCTCATCAGATTTTCACGGATGCGTTTGCGGTTATGACGCATACCCCTGACCTTGCTTTTGAGAATCTCGAGGCTGAACGGCTTGGCGATATAGTCGTCGGCCCCTTTCTCAATACCGTTTACTATCGCGTCGTGAGTGGCTTTTGCTGTGAGCAGGATAACGGGGATGCCGGCAGTGCCGGGGTTGTTCTTGATAATGCTGCATAGCTCATCGCCCTGTATCCCCGGCATCATCACATCCGATATGATAATGTCGGGATAATGGTTTTCAAGAAATCGGAGGGCATCTTCTGCCGAAATTGTTGCGACGACATTATATTCAGCCGAGAAGGTTGCCGTCAGATAATTACGCAGATCATCATTGTCCTCGACAATCAGCAATGTGTCATCCATTTTCCCCGAAACTGTCGATACCACAGGAGATGGTATGCGTATTTCGTTCAAGGCTTCATTCAGATTATTGGGATTCCATTGTATTACAGGTTCGTCATATATACGTTTGAATGAGATTGTAAAAGTTGTCCCGACCTGCTCTTTTGACGTAAAGCGGATGCTGCCATTCAGCAGTTGCACTATGCGCTTGACCTGAAGCAGTCCGAAGCCGTTGCCTGTTTCTTGTGACGCTCTGGCATTCTCGGCTCTGTAGACATTGGCGAATATGTTTTTCTGCTCCTTCTCAGGTATGCCGATTCCCGTATCCGCAATCTTTATCATCGCTTTCGACTTGCTTGCGGTCAGAGAAACCTCTACTTTACCACCCCGGTTGGTGTATTTGCAGGCATTCGACATGAGATTGTCAAGCATGAGTTCAAGCAGATGCCTGTCGGCTGAAATCACAACCTGTTCGTCGGGCACATTCAGGCACAGCGAGATACCGCGTTTTTCACCTATATTACTGAAACAGCTCAGCTCTTCAGACAACAGATAATTAAGATTAATCGGCTCGATGTTGACTTTCGCCTTTCTCGAATCTATCTTCTCGAAATCGAGCAACTGGGCGGTGATTGCATTCAACTTGCGAATATTTGAGCCGGCTACATCGAGAAGATACTGAGCCTTATCGGAAAGACCGACCTGTGTCTTCAATTCTTCAATTGGCGACATGACCAACGACAACGGAGTACGTATATCGTGGGCTGTATTGATAAAAAATCTGATTTTATCCTCGTCATGTTCTTTCCTTAACTGATACCATTTGTACCGCACTATAAAGTAAATCACGAAGACTATAATCGCCAGATAGCATATATTAGCCCAAATAGTGTTCCACCACGGTTGTTTGACTAAGATGTCAATAGCGGTTTCATCTATCGCGCGTCCGTCGCTTTTACGCAATGCTTTTATTTTAAGAGTATAGCTGCCCGGCGGTACGTTTCGGAAGCGGACTGTGCCTGCCATAGTAATTTCGCTCCAGTCAGGGTCATATCCTTCGAGGATATACTGATAGGCTATGTCATTGCGATAGTTGATGTTTATTGCTTCAAAATCGACATCAAACGAGTTCTGTCCGGCACTCAGTACAATCTTCTGCTTTTGCAGCATATCGAAAATCTTCGGCTTGATTTGCTCAGATTCTTTCTCGCCGATGCCGTCAATCGTGAATCCGGTTATTCTCAATGGTGCGGTAAACTCGGCTACACTGATTCTGTCGGGCGACAGTCTTACCGCCCCGGCCGTACTGCCGAAAATCAAATCTCCGCCAGAGGTCATTGAAATCGAAGATTTATTATATTCTTTGGCTGTTCCGTTTATAAAGTTAAGACTTGAAATTATGGAATCGCCTATTATGGCAAGGCCATTGCCTGTACTTGCCCAAAGACGACCCTTGGTGTCTTTCACAAGTCCGTATATATCGTTTGACGGCAGGCCGTCAGACATTTTGACCTTGCGTATGATTTTCCTCTTCTTATAGTCATACAGGTAAAGGCCGCCACCTTCGGTCCCGAGCCATACAGTACTGTCGTTTATGAACATCATCGGGATTATATATGCACTTATGTCATGTTCTGATTGCTCTTTAAAATTGGCGTACCAGTTATAGCTGTTAATCTCGGTGTCGATTATATAGAACCCGTTGCCGGTCGCAACTCCAATGGACTTGTCATCAATGACATTGATTGTCATTGCGCCGTTTATCTCAAACCTATGGCATAACGAACCATCGCTGTTAAGAGCCACGAGTGCGCCGTGGGGCGAGCCTATCCAAATCTTGCCGCGCCTGTCGGTCTGTATCGCAAAGATATAGTTCGATGACAATGCTCCGTCGTCTTGGGTCCAGTGTCCTTTGATGTTTCCGTACAAGTCAAGCCTATACACCCCCTCACCGTAACAGCCTGCCAATATGTTGCCTTGACCGTCTTCGCATAGCGACACAACGACTACTCCTGATAGAGAATTGTTCCAATTTCCCGTGCGGGGATTATATATGCTGATGCCGCAGTCGGTTGCATACCAGATATTCCCGTCAGATGATTCTATGATATGGTTCACATTATTGTTGACGAGAGAGTTGGCATTGTTAGTGACATGGGTTATGATCTGTAATGGTGACGGTGAAAGACTTAGCATAGTCACACCCCCGGTATAACTGCCTATCCACAAATTGCCGTGACTGTCATTTTTCAGTGCGTATATGCCATTGCCGGTATAAGAAAACTCCGGGGCAAGCTCCGTGTTGACAAGCTGTGTGAGAGAATTGTTACCGGTATTGTACGCCAACACACCGCTACCGTCTATGCCAACTGCAATCTGCCCGGGGCTTAGTTTGACAATAGATCGGATCGGCTTCTGTAATAGGCTGTTTGTAGCATGAACTTGAACAACGCTGAAATCAGCCGGATTCAGCTTATATAAGCCCTTATTGAATGCGCCGATATATACGGCCGCACCATCTTCATCATAATACAGGCTCTGTATATATGTATCTTTAAGCAGCTCCACATCCTTTACCGCATGGTCGCCACGCATGATTTTAAGCCCCGACGATGTGGCAACGAACAAATAGCCGTTTGCTATAATAATGTCATTGACCGCAATGCCCGGCAGCAAGAAGTTATAATCTTTATCTGACACGTATTTGTAAAGTCCGTCATTTGTTGCATACAACATACTGCCGTCATTATTCACAAGCATTTTGTTCACCACGACATTTCCATGACTTAAGTCAGATAGATCGCTTGTCAGCATAAAGGAATCATACACGGGTGAATATTTGTGTAGTTTACCCGTACTTTCGTATGCATACAAACTGCCCTCACTGAGAAATAACTGAATTATTCGACCAGCTCTATCCCCGGAGAAAGATTTGCTCTCAAGAGAGTAATTCTTGAGAGTCCGGCCATTATACCTGTCAACTCCCGATTTGGTACTTATCCATATAGCCCCATCCGCATCTTCAACAATAGAATACACCTTCTGGCTACTAAGCCCCATGGAATTGTCAATACGCAGAACTTCAGAAATTACATGCTGACTTCCATAGCCTTTCTGTGATAAAAACAGAAACGCCATGCCAACCACTGTAATGAACAGACTCTTCTTGACGCTATTGATTGCTGCCAGTATGTAATTAACCATGATACTGCAAAATTAGCGATATTTAGGCCCAAGCCGAAATCCCGGTGCATGTAATTTCTCGGAAAGTGTTAAATTTGTAG
>ERZ777305.1240-NODE-1240-length-32372-cov-3.889903_pt1 | contig 32372 bp, 37 predicted proteins | sample MGYA00374965_ERZ777305 | MGnify/ENA primary metagenome ERZ777305 (study PRJEB29328, sample SAMD00013331) | mouse gut metagenome | study: EMG produced TPA metagenomics assembly of the Metagenome analysis of fecal microbiota from mouse which was promoted... | reverse complement strand
ATTGGAGGGGGATTTTTATGAAGCAGAAAGAAAAAATTGTTGCATTTATAAGTATTGAGTTTGGCCTAGTCATCCTGTGTACTCTGCCGCTTTTTTTGCTGCACGCCGAACCCACAAGCCCGCTGATGCTTCTTACATCGATCATATTCATGTTCCTGCCAGCTCTCACAACTCTGATTGTAAAGCGATTGACACATGACAAGGGAGGGCTGTTTTTACAACTGAATATACGGAAGGCATGGAAGCAGTATCTGCTGGCGGCATTTATTCCCGGAGTATTGGAAGTAATAGGTGTAGTGCTCTATTTTTTCATATTCCCGAGCCATTTTGACCTTTCCTTAACCTATGCGGCACAGCTTCTCGCTCTTAATGGTCAAACGGTTGAGCTGCCGCAGCTTAGTCTACCACTCGTCATCGGTATTGGTATGCTTCTCATATTGGCGGCGCCACTGGTTATTGTCAATCATGCGGCGGCTTTTGGAGAAGAGATTGGCTGGCGGGGTTTTCTGCTTCCATTGCTGATGGATGAACTTGGTGTGCGGAAAGCAGTATTATTGAATGGTGTTCTGTGGGGGATAGCCCACGCTCCGTTAGTCTGCTTTGGCTTAAACTATACCGGGGACTATCCAGGCGCACCTTGGACCGGTATTCTGATGATGGTGCTTTTTGCAACCAGTATCGGAATATTCCTCTCCTATCTAACGCTCAAATCCAGGAGCATTTTTCCGGCCTGCATTGCCCATGGAGCAATCAATGCCATTCGGGAAGCGCCGCTTTTTATCTGCCTGGATACTTATAATGCTATTCTGGGTCCAAAACCGTCCGGATTGATTGGCATGACTGGTTTTTTGGTTTTAGGAGCGATTATTTTAGTCAAGTTTATGCAATGCCCAGAAATGCAGGAGAACTGTTAGATTGCCTCCCAACGGATGGCATCCGCCGCAGATACCTTGGATTATCACAGGTATTGGATACCTATCCATTAGAAAACAGGATTTCAGACAGCGGGAACACAAAAGAGAATTGGGATTTATTAAATAGTAAACGTGATGGAATGCGGGGGTGAAGTTATGTTCAGTGCGGAAACTATTGTATCTCTGTTTGTCGGAGGACTGGCGGCGTTTATTATCCCGATAGCGGCGGCGGTTGTTTTTAAACTCAAGAAGCGTGAAACGTGGCTGCCCGGCGTTTTTATTGGCGCGGTAACATTCTTTCTGTTTGCTATTATAATAGAGCAGCTGCTGCATCTTGTAATGATTCCGCTTGTTCGAGGGAGCGTTGTGATGACGAGCATATACGGCGCTCTCGCTGCAGGTATTTTCGAGGAAACGGGAAGATTTGTCGCGTACAAGACGTTGATGAAACGGCATTACACGACCAAAAACGCCGTGTATATGGGTATCGGTCACGGCGGTTGTGAGGCAATTTTACTCGTTGGCGTTAACTTTATATCGTATGCGGTCATCGCGCTTTCGGTGAACGCGCTCGGCGTAGAACAGTTTATACAGATGAGCACCGCGGGAAACACGGAGATTGCCGAAACAATGCGGCTTCAGCTTAACGCTATTGCTGCCATAAATGCCGTATATGCGGTTCAGGCGCTGTTTGAGCGTATTATCGCTATGGTGTTCCATGTGTGTATGTCGGTGGTTGTATATAAGGCGGCATCTCGGCGCGGAAAGATTTGGCTGTATCCGCTGGCGGTGGTGCTGCACGCGGCGCTCGATGTTCCCGCGGTGCTGTATCAGGCGGGAGTGATCACGAGTATTCCCGCGGTTCATGTGATAATGACGGTGTTCGTCGCGGCGGTGGCTTTCGGGACGGTAATACTGTCGAAAAAGCTGCCTGATAAGACGGCGCAATAAGGGGTGAAAAAGATTTGAGCGACGAGGAAAAGAAGTCCGATAAGAATACCAAAAAGCAAGTACCGCTTCGGCTTTCGTCGTCGCTGTACGCGGAGCTTATGAAGTGGGCGGAGGATGATTTCCGCTCGGTCAACGGACAGATTGAGTATCTGCTTACCGAGTGCGTGAAGTATCGTACAAAACACGGTAAGGATGATAAGGGCGGTGACGGCAATGAATGAGAACATGGTCAACAATGTGTTTTATCTTATCGGCGAGCTGCCGACGTCTCTTATCATTATGGGCGTCGCATTGTGGATGTGGAAAATGCCGCCAAAGTACGGCGAAATTGGCGGCTATAATACCAAGCGTTCCCGAAAAAGCGTGGAGACGTGGAATTATGCTCAGACCGCTTACGGGCATTACGCGGCGGTAACTTTTGCGGTAGTGTCGGTGCTTACATTAGCGGTAGGCTTGACGGCGATATTTCTTGATCTGGGCGAAACGGCGGGATTTGTAACGTTTCTGACGGTAACGTTCGTGCAGGTCGCGGGGCTGTTCGCTATAATAATGGTTATCGAACATCAGCTTAAAGAAAAATTCGACGAGGACGGAAAGCCGAAAGGATAGGTGACATCATGGAGGATTTTTTTGGTGAACTGATTAGCGAATTGCTTGATGGCGCTGTGGACGTTATCGACACCGGGTCGACAAGCAGCGGGCTGCCGTTGGGCTTGAGGATAGCCTGCGCGGTAATGCTGTTCCTGTTTCTCGGCGGAGCGTTCGGCTTGATAGTTTTCACGGGAGTTATGCTTATAAAAGAGGACGGCTTGTGGCTGCCGGGGATAATTATGTTCGCGGTTGCCGCGTTTATGCTTGGGTATCTGATATTCAAGTTCCGTAAAATTTTCAACAGCCGCCGCGGATAGGGATGTGACGAAATGAGTTGGCTGCATTTCCTGATACCCGTAGTTCTGATAATAACGGGCGTTATTATGCTGATTATTCCGACAAGTACAGGCTTTGCCTACAAAACGAAAACGGCGTCCACGAATGAGCAGACGCAGAAATTCTGCAATGTGCTGTCCGCTGTAATAATGATCGTGCTCGGCGCCGTTTCGGCGGTCGCTCTCGTCCTGACGCGCAACGCGGAGACGGGGCTTTTCGGGTTTAAAAATATGGCCGATTCGGTTATGCTCATTATGCTGGCGGCGCTTGCGCTATCCTTGCCGATAGTTAATATCTGCTGCAAGAAAAAATTTCCGGAATTGTTTGATAAGAACAAAAGCAATAAGCAATAATTCCCAAAATTCTCCGAGAATACCGCGCAAAATTTAATCCATAATAATTACACAGCGATTTGCTGTACAAAAGAAATCACAATTTCTTTCACGAAAGGAAGTAATTATTATGGGAACCGAATACGCTAACAAGCACATTGGCTGTTCTATCCACAACTGCGAGCATCACTGCTGCTGCGAGGATTTCTGCTCGCTCGACAAGATTGAGGTGGGCACTCACGAGGCAAACCCCACCGTTGTACAGTGCACGGACTGCCTCAGCTTTAAGGCTAAGCCCGGAGTTTCTAACAGCTGATATTAAGGATAAAGGCGGGAATTTTCTCCCGCCTTTTGTTATATTTTAGCGTTGATCATCAGCTTTTTCTTTTTGGACGACTTATTGCGCGAATACTCTCTCACCTCTGCGAAAACCTTTTTCCGCAGACACAGCACTGCTATCAGATTGGGTATCGCCATTAAGCCGTTGAGCATATCTGAAATTCCCCATGCCACACTCATATTCACCGTCGCACCGATAATTGAGAACGCAATAAACATCGCGCAAAACGGCTTTTTCGCCCTGTCGCCGAACAAAAACGAGATGGCTTCTCCGCCGAAATAGCACCACCCGATAACGGTTGAGAACGCGAACATTACCACCAGTACCGACAAGACTGCTCCCGCGAACGTTCCGAACTTTGCTGAGAACGCATATGCCGCCAACCCCACGCCGTTCAGCGGTTTGACCTTTGCGCTCGTTATGCGTCCGCTTTCGTCCGCGATACCCGTTACCGTGATGATGTTCGAGTGCGTGATACCGCCGCCCGTTTTCACTTCAAGGAACTCGCCCTGTACTGTGTGCAGGCGCATTGTTTCGGGCAGTTCAATGCCGTCCGTTATCAGACTTTCGCTCTCGATCAATCGGCAGTACTGAATTTTTTCGTTAACGTCGGTCACAGCTATTTTTTCGGAATGACAGTTGCCCGTCAGCAGCACAAGCGCGGTCAGCGAGCACATGATTATCGTATCGAAAAATATCTCGAAAACGCTCCACATTCCGCATATTACAGGTTTTTTCACACCGCTTGAGATATGCGCGAACACTGACGTTCCAAGCCCCGCTTCATTTGAGAATACACCGCGCTTAAAGCCCATTGATACTGCGGTCTTGACGGCGGCGCCCGCAATTCCGCCGCCTATTTGCGTAAGCCCGAATGCTGACTTCAAGATATTCCCGAGCACGGACGGAAGCTCGCTTCCGTTACTTATTATTATATACAGGCAGCCGATTATGTAGAACGCACTCATAAATGGCACCAGCCGCGCTGTGAACGCCGAAATGCGCTTCACACCTCCGAACACTATGATCGCCGCGAGCACTGCCAGAACTATCCCCGTAACGAGCGGCGGTACTCCGAAGCTTGTGTTCAACGCCTCGGACGCGGAATTCATCTGTGCGGCGTTTCCCATTCCGAAACCTGCGAGAACGCACAACACTGCGAATATCACCGACAGCGGACGGGCAAGGAAACGCGTTTTCGGACTTTCGGAAAGTCCGTCGCGGATATAGAGCATTGCGCCGCCTTTGTATTCGCCGTTTTCCTTGCGGCGGTAGAGCATTCCGAGGACGTTCTCGGCAAAGCCTGTCATCATACCGAACAGCGCTGACACCCACATCCAGAACACCGCGCCCGCTCCGCCGATAGCAAGGGCGGTCGATACGCCCGCGATATTGCCCGTGCCGAGAGTAGCCGCGAGTGCCTGACACATAGCCGCGAATGGGGAGACGCTATCCGCGTCGCGGTTGTCGGACCTTGCGAATACGGTCAACTTCAATATCTCGGGGAATCTCCGTAGCTGAAAGAACCCTGTCCGAACTGTGAACATCACGCCGGTAAACAGCATAAGGCAGAGCATAGGCGCGCCCCAGACTATATTGTCGTTAATGAATGATATCGTATCCATTATTCCTCCCAATCATTATGTAAATTTCAAAATCTCGACACCGCATGCTCACTTCGCTTCGTAAGTGGGTCGGCTTGCCGTCCCTTCGGACACTTTTTGATATTCATTCGACTTGCTAAATTGACGATTGTCGTGCGCTTCCAAATTTTTCCCCCTTTGCGTTGCTCACATAAATTCTAAATTATTTTAACAGTGTGTGAATACAAAAATCCCCTTGTCCATTATATTCCGGACAAGGGGAAATAATTCTGTTCGATTACTTTTTCTTGAAGCTGCGCGAACCTTGCGGTTTGGTGTAGGTCTTTTGAGACGGCGTTTTTGTAATATTGGGTTTGGGCGCGGATGCGGCTGTTTCAACTGCGGGCTTGGGCGGGGCGTTTTCGGGCGGTTTGGAAATATACTCCTCGGTGAATTTGTCGATTGAACCCGTGTACAGTTCCGTTTCACTGGGAAGATTTTTCTTCTCGAGCTTATTCGCCACCAGCTCCGCGAACAGCATATAGAACACCGCGAACACAGGCGCTCCCAGCAGCATTCCGGGAATACCGAACAGACCGCCGCCGACGATAATGGATACCAGCACCCAGATAGCGGGCAGACCCATAGTCTCGCCGAACAGGAACGGCTTGATGACATTTCCGTCGATCTGCTGTAATACCAGCACGAAGATACCAAACCAGATGACCTTTATCGGGTCGACGAGCAGTATCAGTACGCCGCACGGTATCGCTCCGATGAACGGACCGAAGAACGGGATAAGGTTAGTCACCGCGCATACCACCGCGATAAGCGTCTGATACGGCATACCCATCGCGAACATGCCGACTGCCATAAACACGAAGATTATCATTGCATCCACGAGATTGGAGATGATATATTTCTTGAAGATATCATTGCTGCGCGCACAGCCGTCAAAGAATATCTCGCACTTCTCCGAGTGGAAGAACGCGAAGATTATTTTCTTGCATTGAGCCAGCAAGCGTTCCTTGCTGTACAGCAGATAAATCGCAATGATGAATCCCAGCAGGAAGTTTTTCAGTCCGACGAACACCGAGCCGAGGAATTTAATCAGACCCTCCGAGACGTTGCCGATAAGGTCTCCCGCTATCGGCTGTATGGACTCGGCAATCTTGCTGATCAGCTCCGCGAAGTTATGAACCTCGGTCGAAATGAATTTCGCAATGTCGGGATAATCCTCGAACATCTTGTTTACCCACACCTCAAGCTTGGAGATATATCCCGGCATCTGGTTGGCAAGGTCGACGACGCTTGTTGCAACACTCGGGAACACTGCTACGCTGATACCGACGATCAACGCGATAATTATAACGTAAGTCGTCAATAGCGACAGTACACGCGCTATTTTGCGGCGCGTCCGCATTTTTTTCTCCATAGACGCGCTGTGCTTTTCGAGAGTTTTCACTACAACGCTGTCGCCGACGGGGGAGTTATGGAGCTTGCGCATTACGATATTCTGCTCGGGCGGTCTGCCCTCCTTGATCCTGTAAAACACCTTGTTTTCAAGGTACATCATCAGAGGATTGAGAACATATGCGATAACGATACCGCAGATGATAGGCGCGGCAACTCCGCCGACCCACGAGAATGTCTTGGTGAAGTCCTCAAACTTGAACACAAACACCACGAACAGCACCGCAAGAGCGATAACAGCCAACGCGTACACGGCGATAGTGGTATATTTTTTATTCCAGTTTACTTTCATAATATCAGTCCTTTCCGTTCATATGTATTATAGCACAGAAAGTAAAACTTGAGTAAAAGAAAAGGTTAATTTTCGGTTAAGATTTTCCTGCCACATTTCCCCAAAAGAATTACTTAAATATAGTTTACCACATTTTTCCGCAATTGTCAACTTACATTTATGTAATATTTAGTATTGACAGATATTTACATAAAAACGCTCCTCCGCTGTTTTTCGGAGGAGCAAATTTTTTAAGAAAACATTGCGGTCGAAAGATAGCGCTCACCCGTATCCGGAAATACCACCACAATATTTTTTCCATTGTTTTCGGGACGCTTTGCCAATTCGAGAGCAGCCCAAAGCGCCGCGCCCGAGCTTATCCCGACGAGCACCCCCTCGGTGCGCGCGACAATTCTGCCCGTGATGAATGCGTCGTCGTTGTCGACCTGAATTACCTCATCATATATTTTCGTGTCAAGTATCTCGGGGATAAAGCCCGCGCCTATTCCTTGTATTTTATGAGCGCCCGCTTGACCTCCCGAAAGCACGGGACTGGTTTTCGGCTCTGCCGCGATTATCTTCACGTCGGGTTTTTTTGATTTAAGATACCGTCCCACGCCTGTGATTGTGCCGCCCGTACCTACTCCCGCGACAAAAATGTCGACCTTGCCGTCGGTATCCTCCCATATCTCAACGCCTGTGGTCTGCTCGTGAGCGAGAGGGTTCACGGGATTGATAAACTGTCCCGCGATAAAGCTGTCGGGTATTTCCTTTGACAACTCCTCCGCCTTTTCGATAGCGCCCTTCATTCCCTTAGCGCCATCGGTCAGCACAAGCTCCGCGCCGTATGCTTTCATAAGGTTGCGCCGCTCTACGCTCATGGTCTCTGGCATCGTGATTATGATACGGTAGCCCTTTGCCGCCGCTATCGCCGACAGTCCGATACCCGTATTTCCGCTTGTAGGCTCAATTATCACGCTGCCCTCTTTCAGGACGCCGCATTTTTCCGCATCCTCGATCATCGCGCGGGCAACTCTGTCCTTTATGCTCCCGCCCGGGTTGAACAGCTCAAGCTTGGCGAATATCTTCGCCCCCAAGCCCTCTTTTTCCTCAATACGCGCAAGCTCCATAAGGGGAGTTTTCCCGACCAGGTCGGTCACCGATTTGTAAATATTCATAACATTTTACCTCCGTTATATTGGTAGATTTATTATATCATATTATTCCTACAATGTCAATAGGCTTTGGGCGCTTTTTAATCCTAAGCCAAAAAAGGCACGTTTTCGCGTGCCTTCTTTTTGTAACTCTGTTTATAAAGTCGTCATGCCCGAGTATGTTCTCAGAATGTCCTCGGCTATCTCTCTTTGTGTTCTGCGCGTGTCCATTGCGAGCTTTTGTATATGTCTGTGCGCCTGATTTTCAGTGAGGTTGAGATATTCGATAAGGCAGCACTTTGCGCGGTCAATGGTTTTCACGTCGTCGAGCTGTCCGAGCAGCTCGGTTTTCTCTTGTTCCAAACGATTAATGTTTTCTTTGGCGACGAGCGCCATCTTTACGGTTTGCGCCAGTAAACTTTTTGGGAACGGCTTCGCCAGCACAAACGCTCCCGTAAATTTAATGCGGCTCTGAACGTCCTCCGCGATATCCGCGCGCGCTAAGACGATTATAGGCGCGGTCGTTTTACGCGAGGTTTCGGCAACGAAATTCAGTCCGAATTCACTGCGCAGGGGAGTGGATACTATAACGGCGTCGCAGTCGGGCAGCGGCCGACAGTCATCGGCGCAAAGAATACACTCCGCGCCGAGATCGTCAAGCGCCGCGGCAACGCTGCCGCAAATCTCTTCGGTTTTGGCGTTGATAAAGATCCGCATTATAAAACGCTCCCCATGCAGAAAATACTTTTAATTGTTGACGTATAATTGCTTATAAGGCGAAGCCGAATTCGGTGTGAGCTTCCAGAACCGCGATCTGAGCAGCTCGTCGGCATCGTTGCCGAAATGCTTTACAAAGCGCTCCACATAATGCTTTATCGACTGTTTCTCCTCGTCGGTCGCCTCCGCGCAGCACACCTGAACGGGCAAGCCTTCCGGCGCGGTCTCGGAGCGGATAAACATCTCTCCGCCGTGCATTCCCGTGCCGCAGAACGAGCCGACGGGACAGCCCTCCGCGCCGATACCCAGCACGATAATTATACCGCCCGCCTGATACTCGCCGAGGAAATCACCGACCCTGCCGCCGATAACGATTATCGGGTACAGCTCCTTATAGCTCTTCATGTGAATTCCCACGCGATAACCCGCGTTCTTCTCGACGTAGATTTCACCCGAGCGCATTGCGTAGCCCGTGGTATCGCCGCAGTTTCCGTGAACGATTATAGCGCCGTCGTTCATGGTATCGCCGATAGCGTCTTGGGCGTTTCCATGTACGATTATCTTAGAACCGTTCAGATACGCGCCGAGAGCGTTTCCGGGCGTACCGTTTATCAGTATCTCCTTGCCCGACAGCCCCGCGCCAATATATCTCTGACCGAGTACGTTTTCAAGCTCAAGCTTTTCGTCCGTGCTCTCGCGGATAAGCTTGTTAAGCTCGGTGTTTTCGTAATTTGCCGCGTCAATTCTCATCTGAATATACCTCCCAGCTTTTCCTCGCGCCGCGCCTTACCGAACATCATCATCTGCGGCTTATCCTTGAGCATTTCAACATCGACTTCGCCGAGGTCGATCCGCTCTTTTATCATAGAGGTATAAATTCCCGCGCGGCGCACGTCGCCCATGAGAATGTACCCTTTCAGCGTATTGTCGCTGAATACCAGCTTTTTATATGTATTCTCGGTCTCGTCGACGTATTCTTCACCGTCATACGAGCCCGCGCTGATTATATGCAAGCCGAAAAATCCGATAGCGTTCATGGGGATAGCGTTCACGTAGTAGAATTCTCTGCCCGCCATATTCTTTCCCGCGACCTCGCCCTGCATATATGCGTTAGGCAGCAGCGCGAGAATTTTGTCCGTGTCCGAGGACGCGTCGTGAGATACCGTGCAGTCGCCCGCTGCGTAAACGTCGTCAAGTGAGGTTTTCTGCGTAACATCGGTGATTATTCCGCGCTCGACCTTTCCGCCCGCGTCGGCTACAAGCTCGGTGTTCGGACGAACTCCGACCGCAATTATCAGCATATCGAAATCCACGGTGACACCGTTCTTTAGTTTCGCCGAATGCTCAAAGAACTCGTCCGCTGACGTTCCCAGAATAAACTTCACACCCTTGCTCTCGATATGCTTCTGCATTTTCACACCCGCGCGGACATCCAGGATTGACGGCAGTATCCTGTCCGCCATATCCACGACGGTTATTTTAGCGTTGTATTCGTGAAGCGCCTCGGCGGCTTTCAGACCGATCAAGCCCGCGCCGATTATCAGCACGTTCATTCCGTCCTTGATCTCCGAACGTATAGCCTTTACGCTGTCAAAGCTCATAAAAGTGTGATAATGCACCTTGTCCAGCCCGTTCATGGGCGGAACAAATGGCTTTGAACCCGTCGCGACCATTAACTTATCATACGGTACGGCAAGCCCGTCGTCGAGCACGACCGACTTGTTCGCCGCGTCGATCTTGACGACCTTTTTCCCAAGAACCGTCTCAACGCCGTTCTTCTCGTAGAAATCGGGATCGCGGTAATAGATATTCTTGTCCGATACCTTTCCCTGTAACCAATAAGAAATAAGCGGTCTCGAATAGGTGTGATACTTCTCGTCCGATATGACGGTTATCTTTCCCGTGCTGTCGATCTCGCGAATTCCCGCGATAGTGCCGACCGCCGCGGCGGAGTTTCCGATAATTACATAATTCATTCCGCTCACCTCTCTTCAAATACAATCGCGTTGTTCGGGCAGCCCTGTACGCACGCCGGCTCTCCGTCGTGGTTCTTTGTACACAGATCGCACTTCTGTATTCTGTGATTGTCCTCGTCTATAACGATACACCCGAACGGGCAGCTTAGCACGCATGTTCCGCAGCCGACGCAGCGGTTCTCGTCGCACACGACTACGCCGTCCACTATCGACAACGCGCCGGAGATACAGCCCTTGACGCAGGCTTTCCCGTCGCAGTGGCGGCATTGTACGGCGAAGTTCACCTCGCTGCCCTCCTCCACCTGAATACGGGGAATAGGCTTTTTGTTGCTTTTAAATGCCTTTATCATATTCGGCGCTCCGCTGTTTGCCGCCGCGCAGTAGAACTCGCAGAGGTGACAGGCTAAGCACCAGTCCTCATTTACGTATACTTTTTTCATCTGTCACGCCCCCTTACTCGCCCGCGTGCTGAATACCAAGAATATCCAGCTCCTTCTGATTCAGTCCGATACCGCGCAGCATAAGTCTGTTTCCGCGCAGAGCCTCAATGGAATTGATACCCATGCCGCCCATTATCTCCTTTATCTCGTGATCCCAAGCGGTCACAAGATTGACCAGCCGCTTGTAGCCGATATCTGGGTTCAGGCGCTTTACAAGATCCGCTCTTTGAGTGGCTATACCCCAGTTGCACTTGCCCGTGTTGCAGGAACGGCACAGATGACAGCCCAGCGCCAGCAGCGCCGCAGAAGCTATATAAACCGCGTCCGCGCCGAGAGCTATCGCCTTTACCACGTCAGCCGCCGAGCGCATAGAGCCGCCCGCGATGATAGACACGTCGTTTCGGATTCCCTCGTCGCGCAGCCGCTGATCCACGCTCGCGAGCGCCAATTCAATGGGAATACCCACATTATCGCGTATCCTCGTAGGCGCAGCGCCCGTGCCGCCTCGGAAGCCGTCGATCGCGATTATATCTGCGCCCGAACGCGCGATTCCCGAAGCGATAGCCGCAACGTTATGCACCGCCGCGATCTTCACGATAACGGGCTTCTCCCAACCTGTCGCTTCCTTCAATGAGAAAACGAGCTGCCGCAGATCCTCGATAGAGTAGATATCGTGGTGCGGAGCGGGGGAGATGGCGTCTGTGCCCTTGGGTATCATACGCGTTTTGGATATTTCGTCGTTTATCTTCATTCCGGGGAGATGTCCGCCGATACCGGGCTTTGCGCCCTGACCCATTTTTATCTCGATAGCCGCGCCCGCGTCCAGATAGCCCTTGAACACGCCGAAGCGCCCCGAAGCTACCTGACAGATGGTGTTCGCGCCATACTTGTAAAAGTCCTCATGCAGACCGCCTTCGCCCGTGTTGTAGAACGTTCCCAGCTCCTCCGCTGCTCTCGCAAGCGATTCGTGAGCGTTTTTGGATATCGAGCCGAACGACATAGCCGAGAACATTATCGGTACGTCAAGCTCAAGATACGGCGTTTTCTCGAAATGCGCCTTGCCGTTCTCGTCGTAGGAAATTTTCTGCGACTTCTTGCCGAGGAACGTCTTTGTTTCCATAGGCTCGCGGAGCGGGTCGATGGGCGGATTGGTTACCTGAGATGCGTTCAGCAGAATTTTGTCCCAATAAACGGGGTAGTCCTTGGGGTTACCCATTGCCGACAGCAGAACTCCGCCGCTGCCCGCCTGCTTGTACACCTCGTCCATAACAGTGTGCGTCCAGTTTCCGTTCTCGCGGAACTGATTCTGATTCGGGCGAATTTTTATTGCGTGAGTGGGGCAAAGGCATACGCACCTCTGACAGTCCACGCAGGTCATTTCGTCAGCAATCATCTTATCGAGATCGGGATCGTATTTATGTACCTCGTTGGCGCACTGCCGCTCGCAGACGCGGCACTTTATGCACCTGTCGGGGTCTCTTATCACCTCAAAAAGAGGGTTCATATAATTTATCACTTATTTTCCCACCCTTTCCTGTGCGTTCTTGTCAAGCGTAACGATAATAGGCTCACCGCCGCGCGGGCTCCATATCCTGTCCACGTTCGGGCACATTGTCCTTATCGAGCACTCCTCGGACGAAATATATACGGTATCGTCCTTCTCGGCGGCTACCATAGAGCGCAGCTTGAGCCTGTCGTTGAGCGCCAAAAGCCCGTTGTTGAAGCCGAGAATTATTGAGAACGGACCGGTTATCAGCAAGCTCGAATAAACGTTTCTGAAATGGCGGAACTTCTCGGTGTCCTCGGGGGAGAACTTTCCGCTCTCCAGCTCGCTCCAGAACGGCGAAGCGATAACCTTAGCCACGTCCTCGAGCGGCATTTCAAGTCTTCTGTGCAGGTAATCAATTATATATGTAATGACCTCGGTGTCGGTGAGAAGATTGCACTTGTAGCCGAACATCTCTATAAAGCGGCGGTTTGCGTCGTAGGACGATATCTCGCCGTTGTGGACGATAGTGTAGTCCAGCAGCGAGAACGGGTGAGCGCCGCCCCACCAGCCGGGGGTGTTCGTCGGGTAGCGCCCGTGGACTGTCCACGCCCAGCCAGAGTATTCCTCGAGACGGTAAAAGTCGCCTACGTCCTCGGGATAGCCGACTGCCTTAAAAACGCCCATATTCTTGCCGCTTGAGAACACATACGCGCCATTGATCTTGTCGTTTATCTTGATGACGCATTTTGCGACGAATGTGCGCTCGTCAAGCTGACTGTCCTGCAATTTTGTTGGCAGGGGATTGACGAAATAGCGCCAGATAAGGGGTTCGTCGGTGATGTTGGGGTTTTTGCGGACGGGTATCCTCGACAAGTTTACCACGTCGAAATGGCGGTCGAGAAACGCCTCGGCTTTGATACGTGCCTCGCTCGAATCGTAAAAAACGTGCAGCGCGTATTGATCTTTGTACTCGGGGTATATCCCGTACCCCGCGAAGCCGCCGCCCAAGCCGTTTGAACGCTCATGCATACAGCCGATCGAATTCACGATAACGCTGCCGTCGGTACGTCTGCCGCTCCTGTTTATGAAGCCCGAGATCGCGCAGCCCGCGGGAATTCGTGTTGCTCCCTCTTTCAGTAACATTAAGCTCACTACTCCTTTATAGGACGGAAAACCGCCCTTATTATCTGCCTTGCGCAATTATCAGCGCGGAGAAATTTCACAATGGACAAGTCGGGTATTTTCCGCCGCCGCATTGTTGAAAACTCTGTTAGCTATGTTGAATAAACCAAAATCCGCATTTTTTCAACATTTCGTAACAATAATATTATATCACCGTTTGCAGAAAATGTCAAGTGATTTTTGCAAGTTTTTTCTTTTGAACTTTCATTTTTGCGGGATATAATTTACATAAAATACATATATTGAGGATTATCACGCGATATTCCGCAGTTCGACAAATGTTTTAGTTGCTTTTGCAAGAATATGCGCGTTAATAATGCAAAAAATTCGTTATTTTGTATAAAATGGATTTTTTGCCAAATTGCTCTTGAAAAAACCTGTAAAATAGGATATAATATAAGATGTATGATTTTATTGCGATTTGGGCGCGAGATGGATAATTCAATATAAGGAGAAATATTTATGGCTGTGGAATTAAAGACCATTCAGCATTTGTGCGAGCTGTCCAAGCTCGACTATGATGAAGAGGGCATGAAAAAGGTAATGGGAGAGATGAGCGATATTATCGACCTTATGGACGAGATCAAGGATTTCGACCTTACGTATGACGATACCAAGGACGGCAATGAGATACGCTTCGGCGATACCCGCGAGGACGTTTCCGAGGAGTCGTTCCCTACGGACAAGCTGCTGTCCAACGCCGAGAATACCGAAGGGTGCTATGTAGTGCCTAAAGTCGTGGAGTAAAGAGCAATATTATAAACACACGGCGTCAAAAGTCGCAAGCAACGATGATGACGGCGAGAGCGAAGCGGCCGGAGGAGTTACCGCTGGCTAGGGCGGCGAAGCCGACCGGTGCGAGCTTTTGACAATTAAATAAGGAGAAAAGTATGGACCTAATAAGAACTAATCTGCGAGAGCTCCGCAAATCGCTTGATAGCAAGGAAATAAGCGCGGCGGAGCTTTGCGGAGAATATTTTAAGAGGATAGAAGCGGTCGATCCCGAGCTGCTTTCGTACATCACGGTAACAAAGGAAAAGGCGCTGAAGGACGCGGAAAACGCCCAGAAACTCATTGACGAGGGCAAGGCAACCGCGCTTACGGGCATTCCGCTCGCGATAAAGGACAATATCTGTATCGACGGAGTGCGCACGACTTGCGCAAGCAAAATGCTGGAGAATTTTATTCCGCCGTACAACGCGACGGTTATTGAAAAACTGAACGCCGAGGGGTATGTTCTGCTTGGACGCACATCTATGGACGAGTTTGCAATGGGCGGCTCTAATCAGACCTCCGCGTTTGCCAAGACAAAGAACCCGTATGATCTCGAATGCGTTCCGGGCGGCTCCTCGGGCGGCTCGGCGGCGGCGGTTTCGGCTTCGCTTGCTCCTGCTGCGCTCGGCAGCGATACGGGCGGTTCTATCCGCCAGCCGTCATCGTTCTGCGGTGTGACGGGCATCAAGCCGACCTACGGGCGCGTTTCGCGCTACGGATTAGTGGCGTTCGCAAGCTCACTGGACCAGATAGGTCCGATATGCAACGACGCTCGCGACTGCGCTGTTATACTCAACGCAATATGCGGTCACGACCGTCATGACGCGACTTCCGCACGTGTTGACACTCCCGACTTCACGGAAAAGCTCGGTCAGCCGATAAAGGGTATGAAGATCGCTCTGCCTAAGGAGTTCTTTGCGGAGGGTGTTGACGACGCTGTAAAAACAGCTGTCATGAGCGCGGCACACGAGCTTGAAAAGCAGGGTGCGGTTCTCGTCGAATGTTCAATGCCCGGATTGAAATACGCTATTCCTGCGTACTACCTGATAGCGTGCGCGGAGGCGGCGTCAAACCTCTCGCGTTTCGATGGCATAAAATACGGTTTCCGCGGTGAGGGCAGAACCTTTGAGGAGCTTATCCGTGACAGCCGTTCACGCGGTTTCGGCGAGGAGGTAAAGCGCCGCATATTGCTCGGCAACTACGCGCTCTCCAGCGGCTATTACGACGCTTATTACAAGAAGGCGCTCGCGCTCAAGCAGGAGATAATCCGCCAGTATAATCAGATATTCGAGCAGGCGGACGTAATCTTAACGCCTACCGCGCCCACTCCCGCGTATAAAATAGGCTCGCAGGACAGCGACCCCGTAAAGATGTATCAGGCGGATATCTGTACGGTAACGGTAAACATCGCGAAGCTGCCGGGCGTTTCGACGACCTGCGGCTACACTGACAGCGGCTTGCCTGTCGGTATGTCGATTATCGGAAAGCGCTTTGACGAGCAGACTATTCTGCAATGCGCTGACGCGTTCGAGCAGGGCTTTTCGCCCGTTGCTCCGAAGCTGTAAGGGGGTGTACAAATGAGTGCTTATTTTCCCACAATGGGTCTTGAAATTCATGCGGAACTGCTGACTAAATCTAAGGTGTTCTGCACCTGCTCCGCGGAATTCGGCGGAACTCCGAACTCACGCTGCTGCCCCGTTTGCAGCGGATTGCCGGGAACTTTGCCCGTACTCAACCAAAAGGCGGTCGAGTACATTATAAAAGCGGGATATGTTATGAACTGCGACATCTCGCGTTTCACGAAATGGGACAGAAAGAACTATTTTTACCCCGACCTCCCAAAGGCTTATCAGATATCGCAAATGCCGCGCCCGGTATGCCTTTCGGGTACTGTCAACATTAACGTCAATGGCGAGGACAAGGTTATCCGTATTAACCGCATTCACCTTGAGGAGGACGCGGGAAAGCTTGTTCACGACGACGTGAACCGCATTTCTCTCGCGGACTACAACCGCTGCGGAGTGCCGCTTATCGAGATAGTCACCGAGCCGGACTTCCATTCGGCTGATGAAGTAATCGCGTTTATTGAGAAGATAAAGCTGCTGCTGCAATACGCGGGCATATGCGACTGTAAAATGGAGCAGGGCTCTATCCGCTGCGACGTCAACATCTCTATCGCACCCAAGGGCTCGACGGAGCTTGGAACGCGTACCGAACTTAAAAATCTGAACTCGCTCAAAGCAATTGCCAGAGCAATCGAAGTCGAGATTGAGCGTCAGGAGGAGCTGTTGGAGAGCGGCGAGCGCGTAATTCAGCAGACGCGCCGTTTCAACGAGCAGCTCGGCGAGACCACCGCAATGCGCTCCAAGGAGGACGCTCACGATTACCGTTACTTCCCCGACCCCGATATCCCGCCGATAATCTTCACCGAGGAGGAGCTTGACGAGATAAAGCGCTCCATTCCCGAGCTGCCCGAGCAGCGTGTGGCGAGATACGTTGACGAGTATGGCATTAAGAAAGCGGACGCGGACATTATCGTTGGCGACAAGCGCGTATGCGACTTCTTTGATGCGGCTATCGCGCAGTACGACAATCCTAAGGCGATCGCGAACTATATAATCGGCGAGCTTATGCGCCGTATCAACCTCGGTGAGGCGGATATGGACGCGCTCAAATTCGGCGGCGCGGAGTTTGCGCAGCTTGTCGAGTATATGCAGACCGATAAAATTTCGCAGGCTAATGCAAAGACCATTCTTCGCGAGATGATCGAGAACGGCAGCAGTCCCAAGGATATCGCTGACCGCGACGATCTCTGGATAAAGGAGGACAACGACCTGCTGGCAAAGGTAGTCGACGAGATAATCGCGAACAACCCCAAGCCCATCGAGCAGTACAAGAGCGGCGACCAGAAGGTATTCGGCTTCTTTATGGGACAGGCGAACAAGGCGCTTAAGGGCGCGGCTTCGCCCAAGGCTATTCAAGAGTATATACGCAAAAAGCTCTCCGAATGAGAATTATCTTAATAGTAAATCCCCGAGGTGTTCTCGGGGGTTTTTGTGTATTATAACGAAAAAATTTGTTACTTTTGACGGGCGTATTCCTCCAGAAATCGGCGTATTTTTCCCATGCAGACCTCTGAATTCGGCTGTATATTCAGCTTGTCGGTGATCTCGGCGAGCAGTTGGCGCGCCGTTGTTTCGTCGGTGAATTCGATCTCAAGCTCGAAGTCGGTTTTACCGAAGTATTCGCTCTTGTCGAGATCAATCTCGGCGCCGTCAAAGCGCTTTACGGAGCGCGTTGTCGTGAGCGCTCCCAGCCGCTCTACATCAGGAAGCTCGTCGTGGTTGTCGGTCTTGAACAGCTCGTCTGCCGCAAGCGTTTCGGGGAGCGCGTTCAGCGGCTTTTCAAGCTCCACGCGCGAATACGTCCGCGCCGCAGGGAACTTCATTTGCAGAAAGTACGCACCGTCAATTTCGCGCACGCGACAGGTTATATGTGTGTTCGAGAGCCGAAAATCGTCCGTGTCATAGTAGTGATTGGTCTGTACAACCGTTTTGTCCCAATCATAAAGCGACAGTAATTTCTCGTATTGCTCGGAAGTGAGTATTATCTTGAATTCGTTTTCTATCATAATTACCTCGTAAAACAGGTTTTAAATGTATCCATTAAGCCCGCGAACACTGACCTCTCCAGAGCCGACCTCGAAAAATCCGTTCTCGTTGCGGCAGATAAGATAGCCGTTCGGGGCGACATCGACAGCCTCGGCAACACGTTCGCCGTCCGCGCCTAGTATCTTTACGCTCCGCCCGAGGTTGACGAGCCGCCGCCTGTATTCGTCGAGACAGTCCGCAAACGGCATTGCGGCACGGTTTCTGACCTCGCTGACCACCGCTTTGAGCAGCGTGTTCCTTTCGGGGGCCGTACCCGTGAGCATCAGCAGCGAGCCCGCATTGGGAAGTTCGACCATGCGGAAATAATTCTCGTCTTGTGAAATATTTATTCCGATACCGCAAATTACAGCCGTACTTGCACCAAAACGCATACTCTCGCATAAAATACCACAGACCTTGTGTGATGAGACTATAACGTCGTTCGGCCATTTGATACCGAGCTCGGGCGGTTTGTCGTACATTTCCGCGATAGCCGAGCACACGGCAAGTCCCACGCGAGCTGTCAATGTTTCACATTCGGGAGGGTCTATGAGCAATACCGACAGCGGGAGCATACCGTCATTTGTCGACCATGCGTGGCCGCGCCGCCCCTTGCCCGCAGTCTGGATGCGCGCCGTAACTGCCGTGCCGTCCGAAAGCGCACCGCAACGCGCTTTGAGGTAGTTGTTGGTGGAGTCGACCTCCTCCAAAAAAATGATGTTTTCCACTGTTATTTGGTCTCCATTGCGAGGATATTCATCTTAATCTGCCCTTTTTCGCTCAGCTCGATAATGCCGAACGTAGGTTTGTTTTTGCCTCTCGGGGAGTCGAGACTGCCCGGGTTCATCACGAACACGCCCTCCACGACCTCGGTGCGGTAGAGGTGAGTGTGACCGTAGAGCGCGATTCTGCAGTCGTTCTGCTTGGCGGCGTTGACGAGCAAGCCCAGTCCGTCGCGAACGCCGAGAGTGTGACCGTGACAGCAGAATATCTTTATCCCGTTGCACGCATGGACTACATGGGTTTGCTTATGCGTGCCGAAGTCACAGTTACCGCCGACATAGACCATAGGCAGCTGCGGGAACGCGTGATTTATATCGGCGAACTCGTGCTCGCCGTCTCCGAGGTGGATAAGCATATCCGCGTCGGGGTTTTTCTTCACGGCAGTTTCCAGTACCGCGTAGTTCTTATGGGTATCCGATACGACCAATATTTTCATAATTTGACCCTTTCTGTGGCTGTAAGGTCGGCGTTATGCCGATTTTGGCGCTAAGTACGTTAAAATGTAACATAGCGGCTTGTTACTGAATATAATAATATAATTATACCATAAATTCTTATGAAATAAAAGGGGTCTTAGGATTTTTTACCATTTTTTACGGGAGGAATATTTTATGAACGAAAAAAATCTTGATCAGCTCATAAGCGCAGCGAGCGAAAAGCTGGGAACGTCGCCCGACAAGCTCAAGAAAACACTGGAAAACGGTGATATAAAGGGATTGTCAGCAGGACTGTCGAAGTCGGATAAGGAAAAGCTGCGCGAGGTGCTGGCAAACAAGGAGCTTATGGAAAAGCTGCGCCACGCGTCGGGTCCCGACGATATAATGCGCATTTTGTGGAAAAAGTAACGCGAGAGTAACAATGATGAAAGGAGCAGCGCATGGATAATATTGAGGACATTCTCCGTGCGCTCACGGAGGACAGCGACGAGGACGAGCGCAATAACGAAGCTAATGCGCAGAGCTCGGACGGGCAGGGCGGTGGACTGTTCTCGGGGCTTGACCCCGAGATGCTGCTGAAAATGCTGAGCCTGTTCGAGACGTTTAATCAGCCGAGTGACAATGAGCGTTTCCTGCTGGCGCTGAAACCTCTTCTGCGCGAGGAAAACCGTCCGAAGATCGATTCGGCGCTGCGGCTTATGAAGCTTTTTTCGCTGCTTCCCGTGCTCAGGGAAAGCGGTCTTTTTGACAAGCTGATGTAAGGTGTTTTTTTAGACGTTTACATAGTATTTTTTGAGTATTTTTTCGGGCTGTTTTTTCAGGTCGTTTTCCGGGGGTGTTTTTTATGGTATGGAATTCAACGCAATCCGCATTGTACAGGGCAATAGACAGACATAACGGCGGCTGCTCCGAAAGCGATTTCCGGCGTGAGGAAAACGTTGAAAAAAAAGACGTAAGATCGTGTCGTGATAATGAACCGAAAAACGCTGAAAAATTTGTTCGCGAAGAGACGAAAAAACGCTGTGAAAACTGCCCGAAAAAATGCGCGTACAACCCTCCGTCCGATCCGATATCGAGAATAATGTCGGACAGGGATATGCTGCTGATAGCAGGTCTGATATTTGTGCTGATGAAAGAGAACGCCGACAAAACACTGATACTGGCACTGGCGATAGTTCTTTTAGGTTAAATTGCACAATAATTGTTTCGCAAAACGCCGTATTTTCGGCTTGAAATCCTAAAGGAAATGTGATATAATAAAAATATATATGAAAGACTAGATACAGTCAGAGTAGTCGGAGCTGCGGAGCACAGAGAGCCGTGCGGCGCTGAGAGCGCGGAGTCCGCTGCCGATGAAGTGCGGCTGTATGAGGTGTCGTAACGGCACTTCTGTCGGTGCGGGGAAATCACATTATCCGCGCCCGTTTTCCGCGTTAAGGAGCAACGAGGGGCGGTAGTACCGCCCGAAGCGAAGTGGAACCGCGTATCGCACGCCTTCGCGCAGTACAGACGGCTGTACGCGCGGAGGTTTTTTAATTGGTTGCGTTCTGGCGCCGCTGTATGAGACGTTGTGATAAAGGTAAATGTGACGGGCAGAAATCACGGCTCGGCTAGGCGAATTAAGCGAGCCGGTGCGAGCTTTTGCTTTTTAAATCAGGAGGCAGAATGTTTGAGCGCTTGAAAGAGGAAATAGCGTCGATAAAGGCGCGCGACCCTGCCGTTCGCTCGGCTTGGGAGGTGTTGTTCCTGTATCCGTCGTACAGTGCGGTGAGGAGCTACCGCATTGCGCATTGGTTTCACGAGCGCGGGCATTTTTTCATCGCGCGGTGGATATCACAGCGTTCGCGGCATAAGACGGGTATAGAAATTCACCCCGGGGCGAAAATAGGCAAGGGGCTTTTTATAGATCACGGCGCGGGGGTTGTTATCGGCGAGACTACCGAGATCGGAGATAACTGTACGCTGTATCAGAATGTAACGCTTGGCGGTACGGGAAAGGACGTGGGAAAACGTCACCCTACGCTCGGCGATAATGTTATGGTGGGAGCGGGAGCGAGGGTCCTCGGTCCGTTCAGAATAGGGGATAACTCTAAAATCGCCGCGAATGCCGTGGTGCTAGAGGAGGTGCCGCCGAACTGTACGGCGGTGGGCGTCCCCGCAAGGGTCGTCAAGCGCGACGGCGTCAGGATAGCGAACAGCGAGCTTGATCAGATACACGTTCCCGATCCCGTTTCGGAGATACTGTGCAGTCATCTTATGTATATAGACAGGCTGACAAAAGAGGTCGATAAACTGAGAGCGGAGCTTGACAGTATCAAGGATAAAGAGAAAGAATAAGACTATGAGCGGCTTGATTAAAGGCGCAGAGATAAGAGCAACAGATCAAAGCCACAGGAAGCAATGCCGCCGGACCGGCTCGCATGAAATGCGGGCGGTGCCGAGTTTTGCTTAATTAAGGAGATAAATATGCAGATTTATAATACTATGACGCGAAAAAAAGAGGAATTAGTGCCTATTGAGGATGGCACGGTCAAAATATACTGCTGCGGACCGACGGTATACAATCTGATACACATCGGTAACGCCCGCGCTTTGTGCGTGTTCGATACGCTGCGGCGGTATCTGGAGTTCCGCGGGTATAAGGTGTTGTACGTGCAGAATTTCACCGACGTTGACGATAAGATCATCAAAAGGGCTAACGAGCTTGAAAAGCCGGCTTCGGAGGTCTCCGAGAACGCTATCAAGGAGTATTTTGTTGACGCGGAGGGTCTGAATGTCCGCCGCGCCGATATCCACCCTAAGGTAACGGAGAACATGGAGATAATCATCGATATAGTCAAGACGCTTGTGGATAAGGGTTACGCATATCAAGTGGACGGTGACGTTTACTTTGAAACGTCGAAGTTCCCCGAGTACGGAAAGCTTTCACATCAGCCGCTGGACGATCTTCAGGCTGGTGCGCGTATCGAGGTCGGCGAGAAAAAGCGCGACCCTATGGATTTCGCGGTATGGAAAGCCGCAAAGCCCGGCGAGCCTTACTGGGATTCGCCGTTCGGAAAGGGCAGACCCGGTTGGCATATCGAGTGCTCGGCTATGTCTAGGCATTATATCGGCGATACTATCGACATTCACGGCGGCGGGAGCGATCTGATCTTTCCGCATCACGAGAACGAGATCGCGCAGAGCGAGTGCGCTACGGGCTCGCCGCTTGCCAAGATTTGGATGCACAACGGTATGCTTAACGTCGACAACAAGAAAATGTCCAAGTCCGCGGGCAATTTCTTTATGGTTCGCGACTTGTCGGCTAAGTACGGTTATGAGCCAATAAGATTTATGCTGCTGTCTGTGCATTACAGAAGCCAGCTTAACTATACGCTGGAGGTCATTGAGAGCTGCAAGGCGGCGCTCGCAAGGCTGTATACCTGCCGCGACAGCATGGAGAGAGTTCTCGGATCGGCTGGGGACGGAGAGGCTAAGGCGGAGACCCTTGCGGATGTAAAAACGGCTCGCGAGGGATTTGTTAAGGCAATGGAGGACGACTTCAACACCGCGGACGCTATCGCCGCCGTATTCGAGCTTGTCCGCAGGATAAATACCGCATTGGCAAGCTCCGATGTGACAAAGGGAGATATAAAAGCTTATCAAGATGAATTTACGGCATTGACAAACGTACTCGGTTTGTTGTATAATAAGAAGGACGATGAAATTCCCGCGGAGATTACGGAACTTATCGAAGAGAGAAAAGCTGCGCGCAAGGCTAAGGATTTCGCAAAGGCGGACGCTATCCGTGATAAGATAACGGAAATGGGATATATCGTCGAGGAGACAAGACAGGGAACCGTAGTAAGAAAGGGATAACAAATTGAAGAAGATTTTTACCGCGCTGTTGGCGGTTATTGGGGCAGTCACGCTTACCAGCTGTTCGACCGCGCCGCCGAACGGTATGATGAGCTATGACTTCAAGTCGATGAGTATGGATTTCATTCAGCTCTCGCCGCCGAAGGACGGAGATAAAATCGCGGTTTTCGATACCGATTACGGCGAGATAAGAGTGGTACTGTACGAGGAGTACGCGCCGGTAAAGGTGCGGTCGTTCATTGAAAAGGTAAACGAGGGCGTTTACAACGATATGGAGATAAAGGGCGTGCGCAACGACACTTATTTCCTTACGGGCGGTTTTGATAACAGCAAGGGTCAGTATATCGGAAGGTTGGACAATACCGAATTGCTGGCTAACGAATACACTCCCGAACTGTGGCCGTTCAGAGGAGCGCTTATGGGCTTTTCGGAGCGTTCGGGCTTCAGCGACGCGCGCTGGTTTATGTGCTGGGACGATAAGGAAAATCTTACGGCCGACGCGGTGAACGAGCTTAAAAGCAGTGCGGCAACTATTGAGGACAATGAGCAGCGCAGCAAAATGCTCGCGTTGTTCGATAAGTTTTACGAGGTCGGCGGGGTGTTTGGAATGGCGGGAGAATGTACCATTTTCGGACAGACATATCTCGGCTTTGACGTGGTTGAAAAGCTTACACACATTCCCGCGGACGATCAGGGACTTGCTACGGCAGAGGTTATGATAAAGAAGGTGACGATCTCGCAGTTCAAGGACGGCGACAAGGTCGACGAATTTCCGATGGCTCATCCCGATGGACTTCCCGAGGACAATAAGACCGGGGAAAGTTCCTCGGATACGCAGCCGGAATGATCACAGAGAGGTGAAATATGAGGATAAAAAGTATATTGATGTGCGCCGTGCTGACGGCGGGAATGCTGTTTACGGGGTGCAATAACAATTCGGACAGCTCGGGAGAAAATTCCGGAACTTCAAGCAGCACCGGCGGGGCGGGCAGCGCCGATCTTACAAACTTTGCGGGCAATACCGTTGAGGTCTCTCCCAAGGAGGGCGATCTTGTAGCGGCGTTCGAGATAGAGGACTACGGCACGATATACGCGGTGCTGTTTCCCGAGGCGGCTCCCGTGGGCGTGGAGAATTTTCAGAAGCTCTGTGAGGCGGGATATTACAAGGGCTTGAAGATACACCGCGTAAAAAAGGATTTTATGTTCCAGGGCGGTTCGCTCAACGGCGACGGAACGGGCGGCGACGCGCTTGTGAACGGCGGCTCATTTGGCATTGAGGTCAACGATAATCTGCGGCATTTTTACGGCGCGCTCTGCTATGCGAACGCCGCGGGGCAGAACTCCACGCAGTTTTATATCGTCAATAACAAGGTTTACGATCCCGCGGAGGACATAAAAGTGGTCGAGGAAAGACTCGCCGAGGTGCGCGAGCTGCTGAAGCAGGCGGAGAGTGATTCACAAGCCGACGCCGTGGAGTATTACAAGGCGTATGAGGAAGCGTATGCAAAGCTTCTCGAGACATTGCCGAGCTATTCGGGAAGAGGCGGCTATCCGAGCCTTGACGGCAGTTACACCGTTTTCGGACAAGTCTACGATGGTTTTGACGTTATAGAGAGCATTTCCGCTGTCGACGTTGAGATGGGCAGCGACGGCGCTATGTCCAAGCCCGTTCAGGATATCATCATCGAAAATGTTTATATTTCAAAATATGTGGAGGGTTAAGTATGAAAAGATTTGCGAAAATTCTTTTAAGCGCGGCTCTTGCGGCAGGCTGTATGCTCGGACTTGCGGGCTGTAACAAAACGCCTGCGGGAAATATCTCCAACAGTATGACGTTTACCGAGGGCGATAAGATAGTCGAGATCACTTTCGAGGATTACGGAACCATAAAGGCAAAGCTCTACCCCGATATCGCTCCGAACGCCGTCGATAATTTCATCAAGCTCGCTGAGAGCGGCTACTACGACGGTCTTAAGATACACCGCGTCGCTAAGAATATGTGCATACAGGGCGGTTCGCTGAACGGCGACGGAACTGGCGGAACGGCGCTTATCGGTGATACGGGCTCGTTTGATATCGAAACAAGTCAGGACGCGCGCAATTTCTACGGCGCACTCGGCTACGCCAATCAGGACGGTCAGAATACCACGCAGTTCTACATAGTTACCGCTCAGACCAAATCGGATATCACGCAGTACAGTCCCGCGACGATCCGCGAAAAAGCAGCCGAGTTCACCGCTAAAAAAGAGGAACTGGAGGATTCCGATCCGTCATATGCGAATGTCGAGTATATGGAGACCTATTACACCAACCTCGCTGATATGCTCGAGAAGGCATCCGAGGAGATAGTCGAAAAGTACAAGACCGTAGGCGGTTATCCGCTTTGGGACGGTGGTTACACCATTTTCGGACAGGTTTTCGAGAACCTGGACGTGCTGAACAAGATAGCGGCGGCAGAGGTAACTACCGATATGAACGGCGAGAAGATCAGACCCGTAAACGATATCATCATCAGCTCCGTGAAGATAGTTGATTTTGTTATGCCGCAGGAGAGCACGGGAGAGGCTGAAGCTGAATAAATAAGTATACAAAAGCCGCAGAGGAAAGCCCCTGCGGCTTTTCTTATGCTGCGCTGGAGATAAGCTCCGTAAGCGCCGAGAGCGCGGAGCGCTGTTCGCTTTCGGAGAGCGCTCCGCCGTTCCTCGTGCGGAATTTTGCCGAAACGCGCCAGTTGTTCCCGTCGGGTACGGCTCGGATGCTGTACGCCTCGCAGGTTCTTTCCTCATCGTTGTGGAGATAGTTCAGCACGAGCTTGTCCGACTTACCCGATAGCAGCATGAGCGCGGCGGTCTCAACGTCGCTGTAATAGCCGTACAGCATACCGTCCTTTATATACCGTGAGCCGTTCAGCACCGCCGTCCTGCCGTCCTCGCCGGAGGTCATTCCTCTGCCGTTTTTCGTAGGCGCGAGCCTCGGGAGGAGTGAGGCTCGCCCGCCTTCGCTGTCCGCGAGCAGATCAAGCAGCGTGGTCTTGGGGGAAACGCCCATTCTGTTCGCGTTTTCGATAAGCGCTAACGGCTTTTCGGCGGAGGTTATGCCTTCTGTGAATTGAAGATCGGTCAGGAATTCAGCGCTTTCCGCGCAGCAAACGGGCATATTCAGGCTGCACCGCATATCAAAGTACAGTGTTTCGAGAGCGTCCGCGGCGCTTACCTTTTCAAATCCGCTGCCAAGTATCAGCAGCTTTGTTTCAGCCATATACAGCTTTTTGCCGTCGATAAGCGAGATGTTGTCTATCGCCTCGGCAAGCGTTTCGCCTTCGCCCGACACCTTGATGACGTTTTCCTGTGACGCGTCGATAGTGTCGCCGCCGCTCCCGCCGCCGCTGAACAGCAGGGCGCTGACCTGATAATTTCCGTTGAAGTCAATAGCCGCGGCTTGGATAATGGCGCGGTTGCCAAGCTCCGTCATGTCGGCTTCGCAGCCCGTGAGCAGCAATGTGCCGATAATTATCAATGCTAATTTTTTCATTCCGTACCTCGCCGTACTTTATTTTCGGCAACAGTATGCCTCGCGCGGTAGATCTCAATGACCGCGCTTCCGGCAGCGAGCAGCATTACGCCGCTCCTGAACGCCGCGCAGAGCGTCCATACAGCCGCCGATGCGCCGTCAAGCCGCTTGAAGAACGAGATGTCCGACAACGACGCCGCCGCGATATGGGGATACTCACACAGCCCGTACATATCGCGTAGAACAAGACAGCTCGTCACCGTTATCAGCAGACCGCCGAGCAGCGAAAACACCGCGAAGAACATCGCCGTAAGCCCCGTCGAGGAGCTTTTCTTTTTGTTGACATACGGCAGCAGCGCAGCGAATATCAGATAATCTCCGCCGCGCAGCACGCGTTCTGCCGTGTCGCCGAGCAGCGATGAGAAGCTGCCCCGTGCCGCGAGACCGTCCGTTTGCATATACGGGATATCGGCAAGCAGTATCGTGACCGTAATAAGCGCGGCGGCTATCATAAATATCGCTCCCGACCTTGCAAGCGCTTCAATTCCCATTATTGCCGCGTACACCGCGAATACTGCCGAAATTGCGAAGATGATCCAGCTTATTCCGCCGTTGAGCAGGTTTTTTACCGCGAACTGCGACGAGTTGAACAGCGTCCGCAGTGCCGCGCCGACGAGCAGCAAAGCCGCGAATATCGCGCCGCACCACCCGAAAAATTTATTTTTTTTGTACACCGCACGGTGGATATTCATTCCCTTGAACGAGTAAATGATAACGGGCAGCGCGAGCACGAACCGCACTATTTCGGCGATTATAAGCGCAAGTATTGCCTCGCCTGCCGTTCCCGAGACGGTGCGCGGGTAAACTATTTCGGCGCTCAGGCGGCACAGAAACAATACGCAGAATAATTGCGACGTGCTTATTGAATTCTCTTTAAGCATATTAACCCCCAGATTTTGCCCCGTTTAAGCTCTGCACGGTGACGTCTCCCTTAGCCATTTTCTTCCACCCGACCCTCACGAGCATATCGCGCATCGCCTTAGGCGAGAACGGCGATATCGGCGCCATATAGGGAATTCCGTAGGTGTTGAGCGAACACATCTTTATCACGACCGCGCCGGCCATTATCAGCAGCCCGTACAGACCGAAAACGCCGCCCGCGATAATATATAAAAACCGCAGCACGACCGTCTTTTCGTACATCGTCGGCACTACAAAGCTGCACAGTCCCGACAGCGCCACAACAAGCACCATAGGCGCTCCGACAAGTCCCGCGCTCACCGTGATGTCGCCGATGACCAGACCGCCTACAACGCCTATCGCGTGACCGATGGGACGCGGCAGACGTATTCCCGCTTCCCTTAATATTTCGTACATAAAGTGAATAAACAAACATTCCACCATAAGCGAGAACGGCGCGGTCTGCTCGGCGGCGGCTAAATTCAGTATCAGCGCCGACGGCAGCATTTCGGGATTATATGACGCTATCGCCACATACGCCCCGGGCAGAAACAGCGTTATAAAATACGCGCAAAGCCGAACCAGCCTTATGAAAAACGCGTAAAACGGCTTTTGAGTGTAGTCGTCGAGGGTCTGAAAGCATTCGATAAACAGGTGCGGCACGACCAGCGCGAACGGCGTGCCGTCCACGAGTATGCCAACGCGCCCCTCATAGAGCTTAGCGGCGAACGTATCGGGACGCTCGCAGGTTCCGCACTCCGAGAAGAACCAACCGCCGTCACCCTCGAAGTACGGCTGCAAATAGCCGCTTTCGAGTATCGTGTTCAAATTGACCGACTTGAGCCGCTGCTTGACGTTCGCGAGCAGCTCGGGCGATACCATGTCCGAGATATAGCAAAGGCACACGTCCGTATTGGAGCGGTCGCCAAGCGTTTGCAGCTCGAATACCAAGGTAGGCGATTTGATGCGGCGGCGTATCATAGACATATTTGTGCGTATGACCTCAACAAAGCCCTCGCGAGAGCCGCGGACATTAAGCTCGCTTGACGGCTCGTCGATACCGCGCGATTTGTAGCCCTGTATGCCGATGCCGATGGCGCGTGTGCAGCCGTCGACGAGTATCACGGCAAATCCCGACTGCATTTTCAGTACCATATCTCCGAGATTCGTTAAATTAAGCTGCTCGGCAGCCATCATATACACCTCGAAAAAGCAGGACATAAGCGTTTCGGGCAGCATTATTTCACGGTTCGCAAGATCATTCAGCTTGCCGTATATAAGCTCGGCGAGGGTATCCGTTCCCGTCATTCCTTCACAGGTCAGCACCGCCAGCCTGTTCCCGCAGACCATTCCGGTTTTGATAATGACATCGGAGGAGTTGTCGGTGTATATTTTGATGTTCTCCAAGTTCCTGTCCAACGATATATCCACGGACAGCTCGGGGGATAATCTTGTATTTACATTTTCTTTCATTGTATTCTCCTATCAACTTATCGTCTCTATTTTTTCACGATAAAGGAATTTTATTCACGAAGAATTTACAATATCTTCCACAGAGTCGGCGTCTGCATATCGCGGAACATCTTTATCTGCGCCTGAGCGCGGTCGCAAGCGGCGTAAAGCTCCTCGTTCTGCTCCTGAGCGAATGAATAAACCTCGGCTATGGAGCTGGTTATCTCAAGGGAATGGCCAAGATCGTTTACAAGTATCGCCATGTCGAGAAAGTCATTCCATTCGTTTAAAAGCTCCTTGGCGGCTTTGGATGAGCGTTCCTTGTCCTGCTCCTCGAAAGCCTTTTCCACCTCGTTTATTTTGTCGCAGAGCATGTCGGTAAAGCTGTCCACATAGCCTACCGACATAAAGCAGCACACCGACATAACGCCGAGTATTACAATGCTAATAATTATTCTGTTCATACGCTCACCCCGCCTTTTTTACTATGGTATGGTTGCCGTTACGGTCGGCGGTCATGAGGAACACGCCCTTTATACCGACGTTGTTCTCGCGGAGAATTTTCGTCAGCCACTGCTCGCCTAGACCGAGCAAACGGAGCTGTTCGTTGTCGGTGATACCGTCGCGGATAATTACCGATGGCGGATTGTCGGTGCTGCCGCCCGCTTGAACGTCCTGCTTTTCGGCAGGCTGATAGTCCTTTTTCAGCAGGAAGTTTATCTTGCCTGTTGTCTCGACTATCGCGTAGTGTATCTGCGTTATGTCGAATATCTGCTGCTCGCGCATTGCCTCGGTAAGGTCGTCGACTGTGTAGCGCAAGCGTTTCATTTCCTTCTGGAGAATGTCGCCCTCGGAAATGATAATGCGCGGACTGCCGATCATCAGCTTGCGCACCTTTGCGGATTTGAGCATTATTCCAGACATTATAACGTCAAGACATACTAAAGTTAAGATAGGGACTATGCCCATTATCATAGGCACGGAGCTGTCTTCGACAGGTATCGCGGCGATATTCGAGATGAGTATCGTGACTACAAGCTCCGACGGCTGTAATTCCCCGAGCTGCCGCTTGCCCATAAGCCTCAGTGAAAAGGTGATGACGATGTATAAAATGACCGCTCTGATTAAAACGATTGCCATATAAACACTCCTTTTTTTGAAAATATTTTAAAATAGTATTTGGCAAAATGTTAAAAATATTCTTGATTTTTCCGTTGAAATATGTTATAATTTTAACAAGAGATATTTCATACAGTGAGGATACTTTCATGAAAATAAATATCGGTGTCTCAACGGCTTCATTATATCCACTGCACGTCGAGGACGCTTTTGCGGAGATAGCGCGGCTTGGCGTGAAAAGCGCGGAGGTCTTCGCGAACTCGACGCGCGAGGCGGGAGAGCCTTATATTTCGCAGATGTGCGATATCCGCGATAAGAACGGAATGACCGTAACGTCGTTTCACCCGTTCTCGTCGCCGATGGAGAGCGTGTTCCTGTTTTCGACCTACGACAGGCGCATCGAGGAAATGGTCGAGATGTACAGCGGATTTTTCGGCAGTATGAACAAGCTCGGCGCTAAGGTGTTCGTGCTGCACGGCGCGATACTGAGCAGCAAGTGCACGGTGTCGCATTATCTGGACCAGTTCCGCATGCTGAGCGAGGTCGGCAGGGAATACGGCATAACCGTCGCGCAGGAGAACGTGCATTACTGTCTGTCGGGACGGCTGGATTTTTTAAAGATGATGAAACGCGAGCTTGGTGATAACGCGAAGTTCGTGCTTGACTTGAAGCAGGCGCGGCGCAGCGGCGAAAATCCGCTTGAATACATCGACTCGCTCAGCGACAGTATCGTGCATTGTCACCTCTCTGACGGCGACGAGAGCCGCGACTGTCTTCCTGTCGGAAAGGGGAAGTTCGATTTTACAACGTTTGCGCGGAAAATGTTCTCGCATGGCTACAACGGCGCGTTCATCGTGGAGCTTTACCGTGACAATTACGGTGAATTTGAAGAGCTGAAAAACTCCGTGGACGTGCTGAGCGAGATTGTGGATAAAATAAAATAGCGGCTGTCCTCTCTCAAATTGCGGGGGAGGATAATTTTTTGTAAAAATTCACAAATACCCCTTGAAATAAATGACAAATTGGGTTATAATATATATTGTATATCTTTAGCAATCGACAACAAGATTTTTGACGAGCAAGCGGAGCAAAGGCGAACGGAGTGTGGCTCGCCGAAATTGCGAAGCTTTTTAAAATTAGGAGGACAAAGTGAAGGGCGCTTTATTATATTTATTCGATTTTTTTGCGGGAAAATGCGACTTGCTTGAGGTCATAATCAGATTTTTCTCGGTATTCGTGATCATTTTTCTGTGCTTTCCGATACATGAATGTGCGCACGCGCTGGTGGCGAAAATTCTCGGCGACGATACCGCGGAGCGGCAGGGAAGAGTTACGCTTAACCCTCTCGCTCATATCGACCCCATGGGCGCGATATGTATGTGCATATGCTGCATAGGCTGGGCAAAGCCCACCCCAGTAGACCTGCGCAACTGCCGCAAGACCTCAATGCGTACCGCGAACGTGTTGGTGTCGCTGGCGGGACCGTTGTCGAATATCCTGCTCGCGCTTATCGTCATGCTTATCGAGAAGATAGTGGTCGTTGCCGTGGGCGTACCGCTTGAGGCGGCGCCTGTTTCGGGAAATTTCGGTTCCGACGCTATGGTCGTTTACAATTATGTTTTTCAGCCGACGGTCGGTTATATCCTGATCGGACTTGGTCAGATAGTTCAGATAAACATATTCCTCGGGATATTCAATCTTATCCCGATTCCTCCGTTCGACGGATATCACATTCTGTCTAGTTTTCTGCCCGCCAAGGCGTTGTTTTTTATGGAGAAGAACGGGCAGATAATCCATTTTATCGTATTCGTGCTGCTTATCTCCAACGTTCTGGACAGACCGCTGATGTTCCTTGAAAACGCGATATGGACGTTCCTTGATCTGATAACGAGGTTCATTTGTTAAATTATGACGGAACTTAATTTTAAGCTGGAAATCTTTGAGGGACCTCTTGATCTGATGTTAATGCTTATTCAGAAGCATAAGCTGAACATTCAGGATATCGAGATAACCGTGCTGCTCGACCAGTTTATGCTGTATCTCGAGCGTATGACCGAGGCGGATATCGAGGTCACGTCGG
>ERZ777305.1239-NODE-1239-length-32395-cov-3.459771_pt1 | contig 32395 bp, 33 predicted proteins | sample MGYA00374965_ERZ777305 | MGnify/ENA primary metagenome ERZ777305 (study PRJEB29328, sample SAMD00013331) | mouse gut metagenome | study: EMG produced TPA metagenomics assembly of the Metagenome analysis of fecal microbiota from mouse which was promoted... | reverse complement strand
TGTGTGACCAGTGGGGAGCCCCCGTGCTGAAATGCGGGCAGCTCCAGGTCCTGGAGCATATACATGGCGACGGCTGCTATGCAGCTGTTGATACTGAGGGCAAGCTGGTGTCCCAACTCGGGAGCGGAAACGAGGAGGCGGATATGCCCGGGCAGCGGACCGCTGTGTACCAGGGAGCCAGTTTGCGCGTGACTGCTATTTATGACGGCGAAGATTTCCCCGAGAATACCAGGGTCAACATAGAACGGGTAGATGAAGAGGAGAGCCTGCCTGAGAAGCAGGAGCAGTTAAGCAAGGCGGTACCCGGAGATGAACTTCAGCTGAATGCGCTATTAAAGGTAACTGTATCCGGGGCTGACGGCGAGCCGGAGCTGTCTGAGCCTATCCGGCTTCTTGTGGAGCCCTCAGAGCAGGGAACTGTAATGGCTGCGGCGTGGTATAACAGCAGTGAAAGCCTTGATGAACAGAATATTTTTGTGCAAAGTGAAGATGCAAAATTTGAACTTCTGGAAATGGCTGAACAGGAAAGTGGTGGGTTTGCCACGGAAGTATATCCTGGGGCCCTGGTAGGTATAACTCAACAGCCGGCGGAGGAGCCGGGCAGTAATGAGAGCACAACGGATAGTATGGATACTACCGGCGATCAGAATGTCGGCAGCGTAGTGCTTAATATATCCCAGTCCTTTGAATATGAGGACGACGACTATAGGATGATTTTCAATGTCAAGGGTATCGCGCGGCCCAAAGCCGGAGCAGACCAGCCAGGCCATGACGAAATCCAGCCGGCAGAACCCAATGTAGTTGATATAGAGCCGGTAGAGCCAGCAGATGGTGATGCTTCGGTAGATGATGGAGTCCTGTCAAAGCCAGAAGCCACTTATGAAGAGGACGCTGTTTCTGATGATGGGATATACTTTATAGAACCGTCAGCAGAGGACAGCCAGCAGGAGAAAAGCGTAGTTGGGCCAGTGGCAACTGAAGAACCCACAGCCACCAAAGAGCCGGTTGATGTAATGGATCCCTCCTTAACTGAAAGCTCGGAGGCTGCACCAACTGCGGAACCCGTTATATGGAATACTGAGCCGGAGGCAGATAATATTACGATAGCGGGCGGCACACTACCGGCAAATGTGCTGGAGGATCAGGATAATCCTCTTGGGCTGATGGTTGAACGGAGGGACGAGGATTCGCAGGAGTATGGGTTATACGCGGACTATGCAGAGGGCGTGGATGATGATAATGGACTGCCCGGCCTAAAAGTTCTGTCCTATACTATGTACTATAAGGGCGTAGAACTGGATATCTCCGAGTGCACGGTGACCTTAGAGATCACTGCCAAGGATAAGCTGATGGCGGCTGCTGCCGAGTTGAGTGAGAAACAGGAGTCTATGGCAGCGGAGGACGCAGAGCTTCCCAGCGTTGCTATGCTCACTATCGTACCTGTGGAGACAACATCGGAAGAGAAGGTTGAAACTGGGTATGAAGATGACTACTCCATGCCTGCCACTGGCGCGATGCTCAGCCAGATTGACCTTGAGACAAAGCTGCTTGATATTGCCAATGAAAATGTCAGCGGCGACTCGCCGGTGATTGCTAATGGGGCGGCTGTGCTTGGTGACGGTACTGAACCGCAGACTGTCAAAACCGTGCTGCGCACCGCCGGCAAGAGCAGAAGCATTGATGACGGGGTTAATAAAGATCATTTTGGTGTGACGGCCAACACAAAGGACAATCCGAACTTTACGGTGCAGTATTATGCATGGCTGGATGTTGTAAATAAGCAAGGCACAGATTTGGCTGTTATCAATACGTCAGGAGGAGACCTTCCTAAAAATGGCGGCGGCAAGGATAATAGTCCTAACGGCAATCAACTGATGGGACTGAATCTTAAAGATAATAAGATCGAGACAAACTCTGAATGGCGTGAGATTTTCACTGAAGTTTCTTCACTCTATATTCAGCGGCCAAACCTGAGATATTTTAAACCAGTAGGAACCGAGACATTTTATAACCTCAAGCAGATATGGGTTCTCAAAGAAGGCGGGAATGCTAATATTAAAGATGCGGACATCTCCGCTAATTGGGATGTTTACGGTTTAAGTAACCTTGGCAATGCTGAAGTTCCTGTAGATAACGTGGTAAGCGACTTCGATCTATGCCATTTCACAAATAAGCCCAATAGTGGTGACAGTGTTTCCGAAGCAGACAAGTATAAGCCGTTCCAAAAAGATGGAAACTGGTATTTCCCAATTAAAAAAGATACTGTTATCCGTCTGGTTTTTGAGCCGAGTTCTGGTGAAAACCCGGTTAAAGCGAATTTCTATGATTATGACATCACTGACGGAGCGGCAAAAGGCAAACATGGAGGCACTGTCAATACTACAAATTATGGGATCAATAAATATAACGGCAGCGAAGAATATAACGCGAGTAGCTCTACGGATGCTAGATATGCATTTGGTAATGGAAATGCTGGGACAAATTACGGCGATGTAGTCTGGGAGAGCTATACGCTGAACAAAGCAAATGGAAACAGTTATGGGAATTGTACTTTTCAAATAGCCACAGGAATTGCCGCTAACGGCAATGTTATCTTCAACGCTGGAATTGACGGGCCAAATCTTTTCGGCAGTGGCAGTCAAAGCGGGAGGACGGTATATGGAAATAGCGGTCTGAATTTTAAAAGACAGGGAGATACGTACACGCTTATTTCTGCCTCGGTTTACGACAATGAAGATAATTCGCTATCATCAAAAAGTGATTTGACTTCTTTTTCAGCCAGGTTTTATCATGGCTATACTCCGCGACCAGACCACACGCAAAAATGTAGTGATCCTAGATGTAGGGTGGTGGCTTCCAATAACTTTTGGCCGCTGGATAAAATTATGAATGACGATTTGCACTTTGGAGCGGATACAGCTAATCAAAAGTTTGATAACACCAATGGCAACGGCAAGACTGGACAACTACCTCCAAGCGATGATGCACAAGACCACAACAGCTACTTCGGTATGAATTTCAGTGTGATTTTTGACCTGACCACCGAATATAAAGGTCCGCTGGAATACCTGTTTTTCGGCGACGACGATATGTGGGTGTTCCTCACTCAGGTGGATAAAGATGGAAACCCAATAGCGGGTGCGGAAACCAAGCTTATCTGCGACATTGGCGGCGTGCACTCCTCAGTCGGCGAGTATGTAAACCTGTGGGACTATGTCGGCAAGGATAAAGGTACAATTTTTGAAAATAACCCGGATTATTTGACGACAGAGGACGACGAAAGCGAACATGGGATCGCACACTACAAGCTGGACTTCTTCTACACCGAGCGCGGTGCTTCCGGCTCTACATGCTGGATGCAGTACACGTTGCCCTCAGTGCGCAGCGCTACGAGTACGCAGACAGAGGATGAGCTGCGCCGGTTGGAGATAAAGAAAGAGGTCACGAAAACTCCTGTCAGCGGCGAGTTCGGGACGGAGGATAAAACGGAGCAGTATGATGATTCGACCGACGAGTTCCTGTTCAAGCTTACACTGAAGAATAAAGATGGCACCAAACTAACAGACAACTATAGCTATTTTAAGTACAGTGACAGTCAAGAAGGCGGCGAAGAAGATGATGAGGATACGGACAATTTTGAAGCTATCCTTCTGGATCCTGACGTTGTAAGTGACGGAGCTTATTTCACCTTAAAGCATGGGCAGTATATTGTGATTGACCATCTGCCCGCAGAAACTCAGTTTACTATTACGGAATGTGGAGTATATGACGGTTACGATATAGGTACTGACGGAAAGTTACACTTTAAATTTAAGGAAGGCGAGTATGACTACGAAGTGGGCGCTACAATAAAGCAGGGAGATGGAGGCAATAAGCCGATGGGATCTACTTCGGAGGAAAATGGTAAAAAGGTTTTTTCGGGTGAAATAAAGGATAATGTCTCTGCCTCAGTAGTTTTCAACAACAATTTCAAAACCTACCAGCTGCCCAAAACCGGCGGCAGGGGCATATGGGGACTCACCGGCGCGGGAGCGCTGATGATCCTTGCCGTAGGCTGTCTGCTGGCGCGAAAGCATGGTAAGAAAGACTGAATGTAGAGGGGGGAGGACCATTGACCGACAAGGAACTTCACAAGTTAGGCCGCAGGGAGATGCTGCAGCTGATGCTGGCTCAGGGCCGGGAGGCCGAAAAGGCAAAGCAGGAGCTGGCCGATACCCAGGAGAAGCTGCGCCAGCTTGAGGAAAGCTATGAACGGTTAAAGCGCCGGCTGGACGATAAGGATGCGCAAATACATAAACTGCGCTCCGCCTTACAGTCCGTGCAGGGGGGTGTAGGCGGGCCCCAGACCGCTGCGGCCCGGACCCTTCCTGTGCCCGACGATTATTACGCTCCGCCACAGGAGGCTTCAGTCTCACAGCAGACTGCGGCTTATCATCAAACTATGACGCCATCGCCGCAGGAGACGGTAGTACAGCGGCCGCTCACTCCGTCTGTACAGCCGGAGCCTGCTCCGCCATCCCAGACGGCCCAGCCGCGAGTATCGGCCGCCCCGCAGCCTGACACGCCATATGGGGGCACGCCAAGACCTGAGCTGCCGCCCGCCCAAAGGCACACCCGCAGGGAGCAGGAGTATTACGACTACCTCTTCGGCCCGGTAGCAAACCAGGGCCATCAGGTCCAGCAGCAAAAGGAGCGGCAAAAGACTCAGCCACCGCCAGCTAGGGCACCTTTGTCGGCTCCAGCCGAGCCAAGGACCCAGCAGTGGACTGTGCCGCAGCAATATAATGTAAGGCCGCCGGCGCCGGGGGGATATTACAGCGCGCCCCAGCAGTACAGGCAGCCGGAACCCCAGACGGCCTATCAATATGAGAAGGAGCCGCAGCCACAGGGCGCGCACTTCGCGCCTGAGCCGCGTTTTCCCCGGCAGGCGCAGGACGAGTTCATACCTGTGCCCGAAAAAGAGCCGGAAAAAGTACAGATGCTGAACGTGGTAGAAATAGTCAACGGCCTGCCTGTTTCCCGGAATCAGGTGCTTCGTCGGTCGCCCTAGGCAAGAGGGATATTGATGAAGAGCAAACAGGTGGATCTGCCAACTATTGAGCAGATTGAAGCCGAGCTGAAAAAAGAAAACCACAAGAAAGAGTACAACAGGGTGCTTAGGACCACCATATTCGTGTTGCTGGTGGTGACAGCCGCGGCGGTTATTGTGGCGGTGCTCATGTTCCCGGTGCTGGAGATAAAGGGCGATGCCATGAACGCGACTTTGCAAAACGGCGATTTCGTCGTCACCGGCAAGGCCGCCCAGTATGGCCGGGGGGATGTGATAGCTTTTTACTATAACAACACGCTCCTTGTCAAGCGCATTATCGCTGTGGGCGGGGACGAGGTGGATATAGACGAGGAGGGCAATGTTACGGTGAACGGTCAGGCGCTCTCAGAGCCGTATGTGACCGGGAGGGCCCTTGGCGAGTGCAACGTGACGTTTCCCTACAGCGTACCGAAAGACGAGTTCTTTGTATTGGGTGACAACCGAAGCCAGTCCGTGGACAGCCGAAACACGGCGCTGGGGCCGGTTACACAGGACCTTATCGTCGGCAAGCTGCTGTTCCGCGTGTGGCCGTTTACGGTCATAGGCGGGGTGGAGTGAGTCGGGCGGGGGCCCGATATAAAATTATATTTTGAAAGGATATGAGAGAATGAAAAACATCAAAAAGCTCTTGGCTCTGGTTTTGGCCTTAGCCATCTGCGCAGCATTCGCGTTGCCAGCGTTGGCTACTGCTGATGAAGCCGGCAAGCCCGCGAGTGAAGGGCCCTTTATCCTCACCATGAACACCCCTCAGAAGGGGCACACGTATGAAATTTACCAGTTGTTCAAGGGTAACCCGGCCCAGGACGGTGAAAACTGGATCCTTGCCAATGTTCAGTATGGTTCCTCAGGTTGGAAGATGGAGTCAAGTGAAAACACTGAAATGACTGCCGCAAAAGCTGCGGAGAAAATTTCAGAGTTTACCACCCAGGAACTGAATGAGTTTGTAGCGGGCTTGGATTATGAAAACATGACCGCAGTTGATGACTCTTTAAAAAATGCGGATGACGCTACAACTCCTCTTACCTGGGAGCTTGAAGGCGGCTACTATGTGATTAAGGATACCACAGAGCTTGTAGAAGGCTCTGATGACGTTGTGTCTGGTATCATGGTGCGAGTTGTTGGCCCCACTGACGTTACGCCCAAGCCCACCAAGCCCACACCGGATAAGGACGTTGATAAAACTGACCCCATTGTTGTTGGCGGCCCATATGACTACAACGTAGGCGATATGATTCCCTATGTTCTTAAAGCAACCGTGCCGGTTAAAGACTTGGGCCAGTTTGTTAAGCCTGGTGACGACAAGGAAAAATCCACATATAATCTCACTTTCCGCGATTATATGGAGGAGGGACTGCTCTATTTGCCTTCTGAGGCTGATTTCCATGTATATTATACTGTCAATGACGAGCGCAATGAGATTGATAAAGCGTATTACAACATCAATAATAGCCCCGCAGCTACTGGTGAAAAGACCCCGACCTTTGAGGTATCCTTGGATCTTTTCAAAATTATTGGCACGGATACCAATAATTGGTCGCAGTTTATTGACGGTGACAATATCGTGATCGAAGTCACCTACAAGGCTCTGCTTGAAAAAGTGGAGCAGGTAGGAACAGGCGTTAAAAACGAAGTGACCCTTGTTTACCCCAACAATCCCTATGACGATGATCAGACCGGCTCCAGCGTGTCACCCCCGGTTGATGTTCCCGTATACTCCTTTACCCTTGAGGGTACCAAGGTTGATGGTAAAGATGAGACAAAGGTTTTGAGCGGAGCCGAGTTCCAGCTGAAGGACAGCGATGGCAATGTCATCAAGTTTGTGGATGTCGACGGCCAGTTTATCCGTTGGAGTGACACTGCTTTCTCAGGGGAGACGCCTGAGGGCGAAGGTGAGAACGCTACCACTTACGTTTATAAAGTGGAGGGCGAGAACGAGGATGGCTCCCCCAAATACGTCATGGAGGGCGAGAACCCCAAGAAGTATACTGTGGTAGAAACTGTCACCTCCGACGAGAACGGCAAGTTTAATTTTGGCGGTCTGGCTGCTGGTACGTATACTCTGGTAGAGACCAAGGCCCCCGCTGGGTATAATAAGCTTGAAAAGGATATAACCGTTGAGGTGATCGCTAAAATTGATGAAGAAACCAAAAAAGTGACGTGGACTGTTGCTGTCAATAACGAGGAGCAGGAGGGCGCAGCCATTACTGTTGCCAACAACAAGGGTTCCACCCTCCCCAGCACCGGCGGCATGGGCACCACGATACTGTATATCGTTGGCGCGGTCCTGGTGGTCGGCGCGGGCGTGGTGCTGTTCACCAAGCGGCGCATGAGCAACTAAGCTTTTGAACTTTTCGGCCTTGAACTACTAGCACGTTAGTCAGGAATTTTATACCCGCCGCTGTCCGGCGGCGGGTATCCCCTTCGGGGGGACATCATTAAGGAGAGCCTTGTTTATGGCAAAATGGCTAAAAAAGAATTTAACAAATATATTTTTGGCCGTCATTGTGCTGGCGGGGCTCTGCTTACTGCTGTACCCTTCCTTCTCCGACTGGTGGAACTCCATGCACCAGTCAAGGGCCATAGCGGCATATGTGGAGACTGTTGACGCCATGTCCCAGGAGGAGATCGACGAGATTCTGAACGCCGCCCGGGAGTATAACGAGCGGCTGTGGCACAGACAGAACCGCTGGGTGCTCTCGGAGGAGGAGCAGGCCGAGTACGAGAGCTTGCTGGACGTGAGCGGCAACGGCATAATGGGCTATATCAATATCCCGGTGATAGGGGTGAACCTGCCCATCTATCACGGCACGGAGGAGTCGGTGCTGCAGGTGGCCACCGGGCACCTCTCCGCAACGTCGCTGCCCGTGGGGGGACCGGGTACTCACGCGGCTGTCTCCGGACATAGGGGGCTGCCCTCGGCAAGGCTCTTTACGGACCTGGACCAGCTTAAGGTGGGCGACATCTTTACTGTTTCCGTCCTCAACGAGGTTTATACCTATCAGATAGAGCAGATAGTCACGGTGGTGCCCGAGGACACCTCCCAGATGAACCTATATCAGGGCGAGGACCTGTGTACGCTTCAGACCTGCACGCCCTATGGGGTGAACAGCCATAGGCTGCTGCTGCGGGGGCGGCGCATAGAGGACGTGGACGGCGCGCTGATGGCGGCGTCAGAGGCTATAAGAGTGCCGAACTATATAGTGATACCGGCGGTGGGCATACCGATACTGTTCCTCTTGCTGGTGGTGGCGCTGATATATTTCCGCCGCCGCAAGCCCAAAATAACGCCGGAGGACCTTAGGGACCTGCTAAAAAGGAAGTAAGCTTTAGATTCAAGGAGGAGTTGCCATGAAAACAAGACGTTGGACGGCGGTATTAATGGCGGTGCTGCTGGCCATGGGGTTGGCGGGCCAGATATGGGCGGCTGCCGCCGATGATACCCTGGACCTTAACCGGGACTGCATTCTGAAGGTCAACCCTTGTGACAGCAAGGCCCAGGGCAATGAGGACATGGCCAAGGACCTGTCCGAGGCTGATATAGTGATTGATCTGTATAAGGTCGCGGATTGGAGGATTGAAGAAACGCTATATGGCTTCACACGGGTGGATCCTTTTGACCTGGATATTTCGCAAAATATAACCAATGAAGGCTGGGCTGAGATGGCCCAGAAGGCCGCTGAAACGGCGCTCCTGCCGGAGGCCAGGAAGCCGGATATGAGCGTGGACAGCGGCGTTAATGCGACGCTTAAGCCGGGGGTGTATCTCCTGGTGGCCCATAAGCGCGGCGACGCTGACTTTGTCAAGACCATCAAGGATAAAGAGGGGAATTCCCGCATAGTTACCCAGGTGGAGGCCGGCACCAGTGTGTACACCTTTAACCCGGAGCTGGTGGCCCTTCCCAGCAAGACTCCTGGGGAAAGTGGGATCAATACCGCGAATCCCGGTGAGTGGCTGTATGATTTGGAGGTTAACCTAAAGCCCGAGCGCGATGATTTAAAGGGCAAGCTTGAGATTGTAAAGACCTTGAAGACCTATGAGACCTCCGCTCCGGCTACATTTGTATTCCAGATAGACTGGGAGGAGAACGGCGAGCATCGCAGTGATGTGCGTACCATAACCTTTACCGCGCCAGGAGAAAAAGTCCTTACGGTGGAAAATCTGCCTGTGGGGGCAGTGGTAACGGTCAAGGAAGTATACTCCGGGGCTGTGTATGTGCTCGAAACAGAACCTGAGCAGACGGCGACCATAATGGCCGATGAAATTGCACGGGTGGGTTTTGTAAATAACTATAACGAGAGCCACAACAGTGGCGGTGCGATAACCAACCGCTTCACCTATGACGGTGAGTGGAAGGTGGAAAAACTGGTGGACAATACCGGCGAATATGATGCTTTAGAGTAAGGAGGCGGGGAACTTTGAAAAAGAAATCGGTCATTTTTGCGGCTATAACCATAGTCCTGATCCTGGCCGCCAATCTGCCCCTTGCCTGGGGATATTTCTCCACCTATACCGAGGCTCGGGGCGGGGTTCGCATACAACCCAAAAAGATTGAAACGGAGATAGAGGAGCCGGACATATCAGACTGGACCAAGCACGTGGTAATTACTAATTCCGAGGACGGCACTTCGGTCTATATTCGCGCAAAGGCTTTCTGCGGCAGCGAGTACAACCTGACATATGAGGGGGATCACTGGAAACCAGGGGCTGACGGCTTCTATTACTATGACGGTATTTTGGAACCTGGCATGGAGACTCCAGAGTTGTTGGTCAAAATAAACAACCACCCCGAGGAGGAAGACGGCCAAGAATTCAACGTAGTGGTTATTTATGAGAGCACGCCGGTCCGTTATGACGAAAACGGAAATCCCTATGCTAACTGGAGTCAGACGCTCCGGGCCAGAGAAAGGGGCGCTGAGTAATGGATAAAAAGCGCAGGATAAAAGGGAGGACTATAGGGAACCTCTGCCTATTCGCTGCGGCAGCGCTGCTGCTGGTTGGCGGCAGTATTGGCAGCGCCAGGGCCGCGCTGACTTATTTTTCCCAGACATATACCTCCCGTATACAGACTCAGAAGATTGGCGTTACACTTCTGGAAAACGGCAATTCCATAGCCTGGAGGAACTTTGACAAGAAGTCTGCAGACGATATCTGGGACATAAACGATGTACCCATAGACGAGCGGCTTTTTAGGGGGATGCTGGGAGAGGACGAGAGCTTTGTGATGGGCAAGGCCTATAAAGAGGAGTTGGCTGTGCGCAACAGCGGTACCATCGACCAGTATGTGCGGGTGAATGTCTACCGCTATTGGGTGAAGGTGGATGAAAACGGCAGCGAGACCAAACTGCAAGACCGGTCGCCGGACCTTATAGATTTGAACCTGGTGAATCAAGAGCATTGGATCAGGGATGGAAAGGCGGACACATCGGAAAGGTACACTCTCTATTATGACAGCATTCTGACCGCAGGGGAGACGACTCCGATTTTCAGCGATACTCTCACGGTGGATGGACTGGCCGCGGACCATGTAACCCATGACATAACCAAACGTGACGGTTATACAGTAATAACCACCACATACGATTATGACGGTGTGGAATTCCGGCTGGAGATAGAAGTCAACGCTGTGCAGACTCATAATGCTGAAGGGGCAATATGGAGCAGCTGGGGCCGAAAGGTAAAGGTATCCTCCGACCAGAAGCTGAGCCTTGTAGACGACGGTTAAGGAGAGATGCCTATGAGACAAAGAATTAAGAGAATTTTTGCATACCTTCTTGCGTCGGTCCTAGCACTATGCGGCCCGGCTGCATTGGCGGTTACCTATGAAGGTGGCTCTGACTGGCAGGTAACCTTTACTGACACGCTTGAGTCAAATTTTGAGCCTGCGGATATGGCCACAAATATGAGTGATGTGATAGGAAAGCTTCAGGCAGGAGACAGCGCCATATTTACCATAAAGCTTGTGAACACGAACTCCAAGTCTACGGATTGGTATATGCGCAATGAGGTCATAGCGTCTATGGAGGACAATAACTCTGTGGCGGAAGGCGGGGCATATTCCTATAAGCTTACCTATAAGGATAAGAACGGCAAGGAGAAGGTCTTTTTCGACAGTGACGCGGTAGGCGGCGAGAATACTGGCGAGACCGGAGAGGGGCTTCACGGAGCCACAGGCGCGCTGAAGGACTATTTCTATCTTGACACTCTGGCAACAAACCAGTCGGGTGTGGTTACTCTTAGGGTTGCCCTTGATGAGGAGTCCATCAACAACGTGTACCAGGACTCTCTGGCTGATTTGCAGATGCAGTTTGCGGTGGAGCTTTCCACAGACAATACCCGGAACAACAACCGCACCCAAGTGGTGCGCACAGGGGACGACACAGACCTGCTGCCGCTATATGCGGCCATGGCTGTCAGCGGCATTGTGTTGTTGGTGCTGGGAGTATACAGTATTAAAAAGGACAAGAAGAGAGGGGGATGAAAAATGGAACTGCTTAAACGGCTTATGAGCCTGATGTCCGCGCTTGCTGTTCTTCTTGTACTTGCTGTTCCCCAGGCGGCTGGAGAAGGGTATACCTATACTGTGCGCATTTACGCCGGGCAGCAGGGGACCATGGTGGGTTCCGGCGGCAACGGCGGAAGTATATCCGATAATGGGAATATGCTGATATGTGAAAATGTTCCATATGGGAAACAGATCATATTCCATAATAATATGGTTTCACTGAACAATGGAAGTAAGTATTACGTAAAGGGTATCCGTGAGAGCGGGAAGGGTACGGACGAGGTGTCCGAAACCGGCGGCAGCGAGCGCGTGGCGGCCTTTACGGTGGACAGGGACCAGGACTATGTGGTGGCCTATGGCGTGCTTACAAACCCGGTGGAGTATACCGTCAGATATCAGACTGCCGACGGTCGTGAGCTGGCCCCCAGCGAGACCTATTACGGCAATATAGGCGATCGGCCGGTCATTGCCTATCAATATATTGAGGGATACCAGCCGCAGGCGTATAATCTTACTAAGACCCTTTCTAAGGATCAGGCGGAGAATGTGTTTACCTTTATCTATTCGCCGCTGCCGGAGAACACGGTGTATACAAATACGACCACTACCGTGGTTTCCGGGACTACGCCAACTACTCCTCCTGATAATACCAGCAGCACGAGCGAAGAAAGCTCGGCTGCGGAGGAGGATAATACTGAAAGCTCCGCCGTGTCCGCAGTGCCTGAACCGACCTCACCTCCTGAGGAGAATATACTTGATAACGATGTACCTCAAGCCGGACCGCCTAAGGACAAAATTGACCTGGATGACAATCTTGTACCCATGGCCAATTTTGAGGAAGGCGTGGAAAAGCTTAACTCTGATGGAAAGATGCTCTGGAACCACCTCCCACTTGCGGCGAAGATAGCAGGAGGCGTAGCCATGCTGGGCGGTTTCTCAGTTGCCCTTTGGTTTCTTATCTTTCGAAGGAGAAGGAAGGAGGAGCAATGAGAAGACTTGCTGCTGCCCTGTGTAATATCTTCGGCATATTGATATTGGTGGCAGTTATATGCTCCAGTCTACTGCTTACATTGCCAAAGATATTCGGGTATGAGATATATAATGTTGTCAGCGGGAGTATGGAGCCGGAAATATCTGTTGGAAGCCTGATACTTGTGGCTCCGGTCCAGCCGGAGTCAATTATTGAGGGTGATATTATTGCCTTTGAAAGTTCGGATTCAGTAGTGACACATCGCGTTGTTGAGAACAAAAAGCTGGAGGGTGAGATTGTAACGAAAGGTGACGCAAATGAAAAAGAGGATATAAAACCTGTACCATATGCTGGGGTGATTGGCAAGGTGGAGCGGCATATGCCTTATATGGGGGAATATATGGTCATTTATACTACTAATATAGGTAAAGTATATATGATATGCTTCGCAGCCTGTGGGGCTATGCTGAACCTCCTTGCAGGACGTATCAGGGACAGAGGAAAAAAAGATGGAAAGGGTTGTGAATGGGAAAAAGAGTCAGAGCAATTATAATGATATTGGCGCTGCTGGTCTTCCTTGGTTCCGGCGTTGCGGTGTTTGCTATTCGCAGAACATATAAGGCCAGCAGGCAGAGCTATGCTGACGCCGCTTCGGCATATACTCAGAAGACCGATATAGATGATAATATCACAACTTCAAATATGGATGAGGCCAAGGATAATTCGGCAGCTTCTGACATTGATGATGCCGGGCCACCTATCACAGTGGACTTTGAGCGTCTGCAAGGGGATAACCCGCAGGTAGTAGCGTGGCTGTATTGTCCTGGCACGACTATTGATTACCCTGTTGTCCAGGGCCTCGACAATGAATTTTACCTGCATCATTCTTATACAGGTGCTGAAGATCAGAGCGGCGCTATATTCGTAGACTCACAGTGCAGTCCCGGGTTCACGGACTCTAATTCCATAATCTACGGACATAGTATGAAGGACGGCTCTATGTTTGGCGGGTTGGAGGCATGGGAGGATCAAGATTATTTTGACTCCCATCCTGTGATATGGCTGCTGACGCCGCAGGAAAATTATAAGGTAAGGCTGTTCAGCGGCTACACCACTTCAGCTTACTCAAATACATATACTATCTTTCGTGGGCCTGGCAGCGATTTTTCTGCCTATCTCGCCGAGTGTCTGGCCCAGTCTGATTTTATCACTGAAGACAGGCCAAGTGATGACAGCCGGTGCGTGGTGCTTTCTACCTGCGCTTATGATTTTGATGAGGCAAGATATGTGCTGCACGGTAGACTGGAACAGGTAGGTACGCAGTAGTGGGAGGCGTTTCATGGTACGAATGAAAAAGCTTTTGTACGCCATGCTCGCGTTGCTGTGCCTAGGGGGGTGCATGGTGGCCCATACGGATATGCCTTTGGAGGATACTCCCTCCTCGTCTGTCACTGAAACCGAACAGAGTGTGCCGGATAAGCAGCAAGCTCCTGATTCGCAGGAATTTACTCCATACCAGGCCCCGGAGTTTGCCAGGGCTTATTTTGACCATGCTTCTGCACAAGGGGAAAACGGGGTACTGATAGATCTATCGGGGGTCAGCATGGGGTATGTTGCTGTGTCGGCTGAAAGCGACGTCCGTATGAAATTCCGTGTAGAGATGGGTGAACAGATTTACGACTATGACCTGCCTTCAGACGGTACGCCTGCGGTCTATCCATTACAGTGCGGGAATGGCAGCTATATTTTCCGTGCGCTTGCAAATACCGTGGGCACAAAATATGCCGAAGCATATTGCGTGGAGACTCAGGTAAGGTTGAAGGATGATTTTCAGCCGTTTCTTCGTCCAAGCCAGTATGCAGACTATGATGAGGATTCCATATGCGTGGAGGTTGCCGCCGAGCTAGCGTCACAGCAGCCGGATGCTCTGGGTGTTGTGGAGGCTGTATTCGAATATATTTGTGAACATGTTACCTATGACAAGGAAAAGGCCACCCATGTAAAAAGGGGATACCTGCCGTCTCCTGACGAGACCTTGTCCACCGGCAAGGGAATATGCTTTGACTATGCCAGCCTGGTAGCCGCAATGCTTCGCAGCCAGGGTATACCCACTAAGATAGTCTTTGGCTATGTTCAACCCAATGATCTCTATCATGCATGGAATATGTTTTATACTGAGGAGAGCGGGTGGGTGACGGTTGGCTATGAGGTCGAGTCAAATAGCTGGAGCCGTCTGGACATGACCTTCTCAGCTAATGGCGCAGGTTCAGAATTTATCGGAGATGGGACCAACTATACTGACGTGTATTTTTATTGAAAGCTGGTGGCGTTATGGGAAAAAAGAGGGGGAAACTGCTGGATGCTCTGGGGGTCAGCGCTTTCTGCGAGAGTATGGCTCTGATGACCCAATCGGGCATACAGCCGGACGAGGCGGTGGAGCTGCTGCGGCAGAGCGACGGCAAGGGCGGCGTTTTAGACTATGCTCTATCCGCTATGCAGGCAGAGCTGAATCTGGGGCATAAGCTGGCTGATGCAATGGAGACTTGTGGCGCGTTCCCTTCCTATGCCGTGAAGATGATCGCAGTCGGCGAGGAGTCCGGCCGCTTGGAGGCGGTGTTGTTCCGCTTAAGCAGATATTATCTGAATGAGGAAACCATGGAGGATAAGCTGCGCAGCGCCGTTACATATCCGGCGGTGATGTTGGTTATGATAATCGCGGTGCTGGCCCTTATGCTGACCATGGTCCTTCCAGCATTTACACGGGTCTATGAACGTACGACGGGCAGCCTTGCGGTTTCCTCCTACAGCTATATCAGCTGGGCATACGGTTTCTGCTGGGTGGCTTTGGGTGTAATGCTTCTGCTGGCCATGTCACTGCTGATAGGAAGGCTGGTTTGGAGAAGCAAGCGCCGTCCCGCGCTTGAGGGGCTACTCGAAAAGGTACCGCTATGTGGAGAAATACTGCGTGAGTTGGGATTATACAGGTTTATGGGTGCGTACACTACATATTTGTCCAGCGGAACTTTACAAGATGTGGCAATGGAAGAGAGCATTAAGATGACAAGATGTAGGTCGGTTGAAAAAAAATTGCTGCGCTGTATGTCACATCTAGAAGCCGGACACAGCTTTGCCCATGCGGCATATGACGAGGGACTATTCGAGCCGGTTTATGGCCGTATGCTGCTTGCCGGAGAGCGCAGCGGAAGATCTGAGCTGGTGCTGTGGCGGCTGACAGACCTCTTAGAGGAGCATTGTACCACCCTGACGGACCGGCTTGTCGGCATTGTGGATCCTTTGCTTTCAGGGGTTTTGCTGTTGACAGTGGGGGCGTCCCTGCTCAGCGTTATGCTCCCTTTGCTGGGCATAATGAATTCCATAGGTTAGAGGGTGCGGCCGTTGTATACTGATAAAAAGCGAAAACTATGGCCTTGGGTTATCGCGGCCATATTGACCGCCGTCCTCTTGGTCTATGGTTTTTGGCTGTTTGCCGGGGGCTCTCGGCGCAATGCAAAAGAGGAGGGAGCAACTGCACTTAAAGCCGTGATACAGAACTGTGCTCAACAGTGCTATGTGGTGGAGGGTGTTTACCCGCCGGAACTCTCATATATGGAGGATAACTACGGTTTGCGGGTCAATCGAGAGGATTATTATGTAACATATGAGGTGTTTGCTTCTAATCTGCCGCCTAAAGTGACGGTGGTCAGTAAACCCTAAGGTGTGGGGGCGGTCGTATTGAGAAAGAATAGTTCACCTGTGATGTTTTCCACGCTGGCGGTGGAGGGCCTGTTTCTTTTGGGCTTTTTGTTCCTGGCCATGTTTGGAGCGGGAATCTACCGAGGAACCGTTGAGGTTCAGGAGGATAATGGGCGCAGCCGTCTGCTGTTGAGCTACTTTTCCACCTGTGCGAAGAACGCTGATACAGAAGACGCAGTTACTCTGTACGAAGATACTGCCGGACAGGTATTAAGCTTTGCGGACATAGAGAGCGGCTATGCGGTGAGGGTTTATCAGCAGGGAGGAAAACTGTTGGAGGACTATGCCCTTGCCGGTTCGCCGCTGGCCCCTGGAAGCGCTACAGTCATTGGTAAGACGGATATTTTTCGGGTTGATAAGGTGGGTAAGCGTACCTTTCGGGTTATAACAGACGAGGGTAACGTGGCTTTCACCCTGAGAGCGGGGGCAGAGTATGAGGGATAAGCATAGAATTACGGTGTTTTATATAGAAATGCTTCTGCTGGTGGCTGTATTTACCGGCGTTATCCTTGTCCTTTCCAATGTGTTCGCCACAGCTAAGGAGCAGAGCTCTAATGCCAAGTCACTTAACGGCGCGGTTCAGCTTGCTGAAAATGCGGCGGAAATAGTCGGAGGGACTGACGACCACAGCGAAATGGTGGATTTGTTGGGGGGAGACAACAATGCGGCATGTCACCTGGAGTCCCAAAAGCTGCTTGCAAGGTATAACGGCGATATGGAACCGGACCCAGACGGAGGATTTTTAGTTGTGATAACCTGGGAGGACATAGAAGGACTGACAAACTATGATATCACTGTGACTTGGCGGGAGGATCCGATTTACGAGCTGGAAACCTCAGTATTCTATGAATGAAAGAGAGAGCCTTATGAAACAGATACATGTGCGGCTTGGTCCATTAGCTTTATTATTGACGGTAATAGTGATCTGCATGACCGTACTGGGGCTGCTGGCTTTGACTACCGCAAGAGGGGACCTGAGTATGGCTCGGAGATATGCGGAAGCGGTGGATACCAGGTATTCACTGGAGGCAAAGGGGCAAGCTTTTTTGTGGGAGACGGCTAAAGATCCCGGAGCGTTGAACCAGTTGGAAAGGGACAAAAACGGCACGTTCTGGAGAATACTGTCTGAAAACGGTATGAGCCTGCGGATAGGCTTGGCCGGGAAAGGAAGAGGTTTCCGTGTGGTAAGCTGGCAATTCACACAGGAAAGTTGGGAGCCAAAAGAGGATATAGGCGGTCTCTGGAACGGAGGCTGAGCTTGCGGATAGTTTTACTCTATATGTGAAAGGACAGGTCATCAAGATGGATATCCAGAATGTTTTGCGCCAAGCGGCAGAGTGGAATGCCTCGGATGTTTTCCTAGTGGCCGGACTGCCGGTAACACTAAAGTGCAAGGGGCACCAACAAAGGCTGACGGAGGGCATACTTATGCCGGAGCATACCCAGGCGCTGATAGACCAGATTTACCGTTTCATTGGGCGCGACCAGACGAGAATCGCCCAGGGAAAAGATGACGATTTCTCCTTTGCTGTGCGCGGCATGGGACGGTTTAGGGTAAACGTATTCAGACAGCGCGGCTCTATGGCGGCGGTGATAAGGCTTATACAATTCGGCCTGCCTGACCCCGCCTTGCTGGGCATACCTGAGGAAGTGCTGTCCCTTACGGAAAATCAGAAGGGTTTGGTGCTGGTCACAGGGGCTGTGGGCACAGGGAAATCCACTACGCTTGCCTGTATGATACAGCGGATAAATCAGAGCAGGGACTGCCATATTATCACGATGGAGGATCCTATAGAGTATGTCTACCGTCATGAGCGGTCTATCGTTACCCAGCGGGAAATATCCATCGACGCGATCAGTTACCCTACGGCGCTGCGCTCCGCACTGCGGGAAAGCCCGGACGTTATACTGCTGGGAGAGATGCGGGACTATGACACTATATCCGCGGCTATAACGGCCACAGAAACCGGGCTGCTGCTGTTCAGCACCCTTCATACCAGCAGCGCGGCCAACACTATCACCAGGATAATCGACGTGTTTCCGGCTGGCCAGCAGCAACAGGTAAAAATACAGCTGGCACAGCTTCTCAAGGGAGTGGTATGCCAGCAGCTAATACCTGACATAGAGGGCAGGCTTATCCCGGTGTTTGAAATTATGAAGACAAATAACGCGATTCAGAATATGATACGAGAGGATAAGCTTCACCAGCTGGATTCAGTGATGATGTCTGGCGCCAGCGAGGGTATGTGTACTATGGACGGCAGCCTTTTGAAGCTCTACCAGCAGGGACGGATTACCAGAGAAACAGCCATGGTATACTGTATGAATTATGAAGTTATGGCAAAGCGTCTGGGAGTCTAGCGCAATCCCTCTCAATCAGATAAAACTGTCCCCGCCGAAGCGCCCGAAAGCTTTGGGGGGGACAGTTTTGTTTTTCAAGATAATTTATTTTAGGAAAAATACAATACATATAAGTACATGGCTGTTATTTTTATAAAAAAACCATATTTTTGATAAAATATTCTTGACTTCCTTTGCGCTATATGATATACTTACAATAACAACAAAGAACAGCCGATTTTATTACCTGTTTTTTTACAACAGATACAAATCTGGTGTTTTTTGCCACAGTACAACCAGTGGCCATTGAGAAGTACATTTTGTTCACTCCGGCACTTTTTAATGTGCTGGGTATAAAAACAAGGCAAGCTGTGTGTGCACAATACAAAGAAAGGAATGGTCAAAAAATGAAAACCAAGAAACGCTTTTTTGCATTTTTTCTTGCTGTAATCACTGTTTTCACATTTTCGGTCCAGATTTCGGCTGCCGGACCAGAGTCCGCTGAACCGTTATCTCCTATTGCTGCGGAACATGTTGATCACTCTACGGCCATATCTCCCCGAAGGGGGTGTACCGTTTGTACGGTTGGTTCTATGATAACGATTTGTGAAAAAGAAAGGCATTGGGATCATGTTGGTCAACACGATGTAAAAGGCAAAAGATGTGTTGTCAATTATTTCCGTTCAGGCGGGCATTATCTTTGTGACACCTGTGGCGCTACAAGGCCTTTGGATTATGCAGATGAGTTTGGCGGTGAACACTTGTGTGTGGAGATTCATGGCGCTTGCGGAATCGGTGTCAAAAGTATTTGTTCCTTGGGCTATACGCCCCCCTCACCCCCCTTCCCCAGTAATGAAGAAATAACCGAAGAATAGGAGGCTTTTTCTACCATGAAAATCCGCTTATGCAGTGCTTTTTTGGCTTTAGTTATCCTGATGACCTTATCAGCCTGCTCCACCGGGGAGCCTTCACCAAAAGCTCTGGAAGATGGCACCCTCCCAATAGACCAGTTTCACAGCAAAGACGGAACCTTCCAGTATGCAGAGCTTCCCGTCGGCATCACCAAGGAAGAGACTGCTAAGCGGCTGGGGGTGGAGGATCTGGGGCCGGTCATAGCCGGGGTTGGGGACGTAACCACCTATTCACCGGAAACCAAGGTTACCTATGAGGGCCACGAGATGTTGATCCGGTTGGAGTTCCAGGGTGATGAGCTGACTCTCATGGAGTTTCAGTTTCTATCCCACGAGGAAGAAACGCTTAACCCCATCAAGGAGGAACTGATCGAGCGGCTGTTTGAATTATACGGTATCTATTCTCAGAAACAAAGTGAACATCCTCCATATCATTTTGAGAGCACCAACTGGGACACCCATCTTGACGGTGACTTGACGCGGCTAAGCGTGGATTTTTACCGGGTGGAACAGGAGGGTTCAACTGGCGCAAACTTGTCTATCGGCGTAGGCAAAAGGGTCTTTGCCAACGAGACCGAATAAATCTGTTTGAATTTTTACGCCCCCTGGGTTACCAGGGGGCTATTTTAATGGGGAAGTCCGCATATTTCACATCCGGCCGCATACATATTTGGTAAGAAAGTTAAAGGAGAGGATGCTGTATGCAGGCCCATATCAAGACCGCGCCCTATGAATATTTCGACCCCATATTTGACGGCCGTTACGAAACGCCGCTGGACACCGAATACAACCTGCCAGACTACTGCACTGATATCCAGAAGATATTGAAGTGCCGGGCCGTTCCCGAGGTTTCGTCGTACATGATCGCGGGGGACACTCTGACCTGCGACGGAGTGTGCGATATCCGTGTGCTGTACCTGGATGGCAAAGGGGACTCTGTCCGCTGCTGTGAGTTCACCAAGGATTTCACCGCCAGCATAAAACTAAAGGCTGCAGAGGAGAAGGCTGTTGCCTGTGTAGAGGCCTCTATGGCCCATCTTACCTGCCGGGCGGTCAGCGCGCGGAGGATAGACCTGCACGCTGCGGTCACTCTGAACGTGCTGGCGGTGGTGCAGAAAAAGGAACTTATCACCTGCAGTCTGGACGACGAAACCATTGAAAAGCGCGGGGAGACCTTTTCCGCACATCAGGCAGTTAACGCGGTATGCCATCAATTCACCCTTGAGGACACTCTGCCGGTAAAAAACGGCAAGCCTCCTATAGAGACTATTCTGCACCGGGAAGTATCCTGCCGCATCATTGAAAACAGACTTTCTGACGAGCGGCTGACGGTAAACGGAAGCGCGGATATTTCCCTTTTATATACCTCGGCCGTTGACAGCGGTACAGAGAAGCTTTCCGCTTCTGTGGATTTCAGTCAGATAATCGAATGTGCCGGGGCCGACGAGGAGTGTATCTGCGACCTGCGAATCATCGCCGGGGAGAGCGGCATACAACCCAGAGAAGATGATGTAGGGGAGTATACCAGCATAAGCGTAATGATAAAGGTATTCCTTATGGCTTTCCTGTATAAGCCCTGCGAAGTAGGTATTATTAACGACGCCTATTCCGTTAAGGCTCCGCTGGAGCTACGTTACGCCCAGAACGCCTTTACAAAGATACATGGGACATCCTCGGAGGTACTTAAAAAGAAATGCAGCCTTACTGTCACTGATGACGAGATACAGAAGGTACTGGATATTTGGTGCGAACATGACACGGTTCAAACGGTTTGTGAGAAGGGGAAACTCAATTATCGGGTGAAATACAATATATGTATGCTGTATGTGAACGCCCAGGGACGCATCCTATATGTCGAGAAGCAGTTTGATCAAAGCTTCACCACCGACCTTGATAACCAGCTTGCAAAAAGGGCTGACTCTACCTGGCACACAGGCTTATGGGAGTATCGCATTGCCGACAAGAGCACTGTAGAGGTCTCTGTCGAAACCACCGTTAGCTCGGTGCTGTTAAGCCTGGACAACGTAAAATACCTGACTTCGGCAACAGTTGATGAGGGCGTCCCGGGCTTTGATATACGGCCAAGGTTTCTTATCTACTATGCTGCCAGCGGAGAGAAGCTTTGGGACATTGCCAAAAACCATCGGGCTTTGCTCAGCGATGTCAGGGCACAGAACGAGCTGTTTGAGGACACAGTGCCAGAGTCCCGCCCCATCATAATCTGCAACAGATAAGAGGAGACCATAGATATGGAAGATTTCAACGTATATAAGGATATCCAGGACCGCACAAACGGCGAAATTTACATCGGCGTTGTGGGCCCTGTGCGCACAGGCAAATCCACCTTTATCAAGAAATTTATGGACACGGTAGTAATTCCCAATATCCCTGACGGACTTCAGCGGGAACGGGCGGTGGATGAGCTGCCCCAGTCCTCTGCCGGCCGCACCATCATGACTACTGAGCCAAAGTTTATCCCTGAACAGGCGGTCTCAGTGCAGATAGACGACGACGCCATGTTTAATGTGCGTATGATTGACTGTGTAGGCTATATTGTCCCCAGCGCTATCGGCTACATAGAGGAGGACCAGCCGCGTATGGTGCGCACGCCATGGTTTGATGAGCCCATCCCCTTCAATATGGCGGCGGAGATCGGCACCAAGAAGGTCATAACGGAGCACTCTACCATTGGACTCGTGATAACCACAGACGGCAGTATAAGCGATATCCCCAGGGAGGAATATGAGGAGGCGGAGGAACGGGTTATAGACGAGCTGAACCAGACCAACAGGCCCTTTGTCATGCTGCTCAACTGTGTTGACCCGGGCGACCCTAACAGCCGCGCTTTGGCCGCCCGCCTTTCCGGTAAATATTCTGTGCCGGTATTGCCGGTCAACTGTATCGATATCACTGAACAAGGTATAAAGGAGATAATCGCTAATCTATTATACCAGTTCCCTGTACGTGAAGTGGAGCTTTCCGTGCCCGGATGGGTAGCTTCTTTGGGTTCTGAGCACTGGCTGTATTCATCTGTTTTCGGAACCATCAAAAACTGCTGCGGCATTACCCGGATGCGGGAAGTGCGAGGTATGATGGAGAGTGTTGGAACCTGTGATTCAATCCAGGGAGTCAATGTACGGAGGATAGACCTGGGAAGCGGCTGTGCCAGCGCGGAGCTTATCTTTGACCAATCCCTGTTTTACAAGATACTCAGTGAAAAGACCGAGCTGGAGATCAAGGATGAATCTGAGCTGTTGGCACAACTAATCGAGATGACAGAAATCAAAAAGACCTTTCAAAAGCTTCGCCAGGCCTATGACGACGTGCTTGAGACCGGCTATGGCATCGTCATGCCAGAGGTAGAAGAACTGACTCTGGAGGAGCCCCAGATTCTCAAGCAAAACGGCAAATACGGTATCCGTCTGAAAGCCACCGCACCGTCTATCCATATGCTGAGAACCCAGATAAATACGGAAATCACTCCCATCGTCGGCTCTGAGCAGCAGTCCGAGGAGTTGGTAATGTACCTTTTAAAGGAGTTCGAGGAGAACCCGGTAAAAATATGGGAATCCAATATCTTTGGCAAGTCCTTGCACTCCCTTGTAAACGAAGGTATGCATAATAAGCTGTACCGTATGCCCTCCGACGCCAGGGAAAAGGTACGCGAGACTATTGAACGCATCATAAACGATGGCTGCAGCGGCCTGATATGCATAATACTATAATGCAGGAGCAGGAGAAGCTTCGCGAGATTGAAAGCTTGGGAGAAGAAGCGGAAGACTTCCAAGAGGACGCGATGTGGGAGGAAAGCCGGAGGGAGGCAGGCAGTTGGGGCGGAATTTTACTGGTGCAAGCGGTTATTTGCGCTCTTATTGTGTTGGCGCTGATATTTTTCAAGGTATCTGATGACGGGAAATACCAGGAGATAACCCATTGGTACCGGCATGAAATGACAAACGAAATTGAACTTCCCACATTCAACCGGGCTTCGCCGGAGCCAGTCGAGTCTTCTGAACCCACTGCCACGCCGCCACCGGCTGACAGCGCCCCACCGCAGATGCTTTGATGCTGTCATTTAGTATAGGTCCGTGCAGAATCCAGGCAGAGTTTACCTTTTTCGCGCTGATCGCCTTTTGCTGTATTTTTACTGGGGCAAAGGGCGGTCTTGCGTGCTTTGCGGCGGTGTGTATTCATGAAACAGCCCATCTTGCCGTGATGGGCGCCATGGGGGTATGGCCGGCAAAGGTGGTACTGTCTGCCCTCGGCTGCCGGATAGAGACAAACGGCCAAAATGACTTAACGGACAGACAAAATATATGGATATCTCTGGCAGGCCCCGGAGCAAACTGGCTTTCATTTATAATAGCCTATGTGCTGGGATTTGACGGCAGCGCTTTTTGGGGAGCAAACTTCGCCCTTGCCCTTACCCATAGCTTGCCGATAGAGCCTTTGGATGGTGGGCTTGCCTTGCGATATTTTCTTCGCGGCAAATATGCATATGAAAAGGCAGAGCAAATTTCCCGTGTGATTTCTACTATATTGCTGGTTCCACTGGCCATATTGGGTTTTTCCATATTGCTTCGTACACGGTATAACTACTCTCTTTTGGCTCTGAGTATATATTTGATGTTATATCTGGTGATGAAATGGGATTATACCCAGCCATAGTACTTGCAAAAAAATGTAAAAGAGGTTATAATAGTCAAAAAACAAGGAAAAGGGATGGCAATGTATCCAAAAGAAGTAGAAAAAGTTCTCTTAAAGGTTCAAAAACCCGGTCGTTATGTGGGCGGTGAACCGCATTCTGTGGTGAAAAAAAGGGAAGAGGTAGACGTAAGGTTTGCGTTTTGTTTTCCTGATGTCTATGAGGTGGGTATGTCCCACCTGGGAATAAAAATATTATATGGGGCCATAAACCAGGTCCCATATTTCTGGTGTGAGCGGGTGTTTGCTCCATGGATAGACATGGAACACCAGATGGTAGAAAAGAACCTCCCTCTCTATGCCCTGGAGAGCGGCGATCCCGTAAAGGATTTTGACTTTATAGGGTTTACCCTGCAATATGAGTTGAGCTACACCAATATACTCAATATGCTAAAGCTGGCTGGCCTACCCCTGCGCAGCGATGACAGGCCGGACCTGTTTAATATCGTTGTGGCTGGCGGTCCATGCGCCTGTAACCCGGAACCGCTGGCGGACTTTTTTGACATCTTCTTTCTGGGCGACGGAGAGGAGGTTGACCTTGAGGTTATGGAGCTTTACCGTCAGTGCAAAAGAGAGGGCACAAGCAAGCAGGAATTTCTTCGTCGGGCCGCACAAATCGAAGGGGTTTATGTTCCTTCGCTATATGATGTGGAATACAATTATGACGGAAAAATTAAAAAGTATACCCCAAAAGAAGGGGCCCCCGCCACGGTATGTAAACGCGTGGTAAACGATATGGATAAAGCCTACTTCCCGGAGTCTTTCCCGGTACCGCTTGTTGAAGTTATACACGACCGAATTTCGGTGGAGGTCCTGCGAGGATGTATAAGAGGGTGCAGATTCTGTCAGGCTGGGTTCCTTTACAGGCCCTTTCGCGAGAAAAGTATGGAGACCATTGACCGTCAGTGTCGCGCTCTATGCGAGTCCACCGGCTATGACGAGATTTCCCTTTCTTCACTGAGCACCAGCGACTACAGCGACCTTAACGGCCTGCTGGACTATCTGCACCGCTGGACGGAGAAAGAGAAGGTGAGTCTGTCCTTGCCATCGCTTCGTGTAGATAATTTTTCCCCGGAGCTAATGGAGCGAGTAAATTCTGTGCGAAAGAGCGGCCTGACCTTCGCGCCGGAGGCGGGCTCCCAGCGTATGCGGGACGTGATAAACAAGAATGTGACCGAGGAGGAGCTGCTTCATACAGTTAATGTGGCGTTCACCGAGGGGTGGACAAGGATAAAACTGTACTTTATGATCGGCCTTCCAACCGAGACTTTGGAGGATGTTTTGGCTATTCTGGAGCTGGGCAAAAAGGTCGTAGACGCTTTTTATGCCAATAAGGAGAAGCCGAAGGGCAAAGCCGTTGAGGTCTCCCTCAGTGCCGCCGCCTTTGTACCAAAGCCCTTCACCCCTTTCCAGTGGTCCGGCCAGGATACCATGGAGCTGCTGCGTGAAAAGCAGCGTGAATTAAAAGCCGGAAACCGCTCCAGGCGGGTAAGCGTCAGCTATCATGGGGCGGAAACCAGCTTTTTAGAGGCGGTTTTTGCCCGCGGCGACCGCAGGCTCTGTACGGTGCTGGAAAAGGCCGTTGAGCAGGGCTTCCATTTTGACAGTTGGGACGAGTGCTTTGACTTTGACCGCTGGAGGGCGCTTTTTGAGCTCTGCGGCCTGGACCCGGCTTTTTACGCTAACCGTACACGGAGCTTTAACGAGGTGCTCCCTTGGGATCACCTGGACTATGGTATCCGCAAGGAATTTTTGATCGAGGAATGTAAGCTGGCTTATGAGGGCAGGACCACGCCTAACTGCCGGGAAAAGTGCTCGGGCTGCGGGGCGGCCTGTTTCAAAGGAGGGCTATGCGTTGAAAAGCGTTAGGGTATGGTTCAGCAAAACAGGACCGGCAAGGTATATCTCTCATCTGGACCTGACAAGGTGCATGGGAAGGGCCCTGAAGCTCTCGCGCCTGCCTGTCTGGTATACCGAGGGATTCAACCCCCACATATATATGACCTTCGCCATGCCCCTGTCCTTGGGTGTGAGCGGGCTGCGCGAATGTATGGATATCAGGCTGACAGAGGATACTGACCTGGCCCAGGCGGCCCAGATACTTGACGCACAGCTGCCAGAGGATATTTCAGTATTGGAAATATTCGAGCCGGAGTTGGGCTTTGACGCTGTGGCTTATGCTGAATATGAAATATCCCTGGACTCGGAGGAGCCGGAAGCTCTGGCAGATATACTGGAGGAGCTGATGGCACAAGACGCGGTTATTGTGATGAAGCACGGAAAAAAAGGGGATAAGGAGTTTGATATCAAGCCCCACTTTACTTTATTGGACAAGCAGGCTGGGCATGGGTTGTTGAAAATAAAGCTTCGTGCTTCATGCAGCCAAGCAGGCAGCGTTAATCCATCTCTGCTGCTTGAGGCCTTAAAATCTTATAAAAATTTGGAGCCTTATGCGGAGATTTCTCGTTCCAGACTGCTGACAAAAGATTTTTTCGATATGAAGTAAAAAACTCTTGCCTTTCACTACAAGTTGTGGTATAATGTTTTAGCATTTGAGGTTCCGCGGGTTTTCTCTTTGTAGCTTGCCCGTGGGGGTCATAGCGCGGGTTCCGCGCAGGAAGCGGGCAGTCCGCTGCCGGTGTACCGGCATGAATGCCTGAATTATATTTTTGGAGGAATATCAAATGGACGCAATCAAATTAGTTTACCAGGATTCTCTCAAAGCAGAGGTCCCTCAGTTCAACATCGGCGACACCGTCAGGGTTGACGTGAATATCCGCGAGGGTGAGCGCGAAAGAATCCAGCAGTTCGAGGGTACTGTCATTGCCCGCAAGGGCAGCGGGGTCAGTGAGACCTTTACCGTCCGCCGTGTGTCCTACGGCGTAGGTGTAGAAAGGGTCTTTCCCTTACATTCTCCCAACGTAAAGGCTGTCCGAGTGGTGCGCTTGGGCCGCGTGCGCAGGGCTAAGCTGTACTACCTCCGCGACCGGGTGGGCAAGGCTGCCAAGGTCAAGGAACAGCTCAAGTAAAATTAATATACTATTGAGATAAGGGACATTTTGTCCCTTTTTCTATTCCTGCTTAAAGCTTTACAATATATTTAGCGTTAGGAGGATTTGCAATGGATAATAAGGAACCGGCAGCAGAAGCAGTCCAGAAACCAAAACAGCCATTTCATGCATGGCTGCTGGATTGGATTGAGACCATTGTGATGGCGTTCGTTATTGTGACGGTGGTGTTCACTTTTGCGGCGCGGGTGGTCACGGTAGACGGCGCATCAATGGAGCCAAACTATTATAACGGTGACCGGGTGCTGGTAACATCTTTGGCCGGAGAAGCAGAGGCCGGCGACGTGATTATAATAGTGCATACCTTAGAGGAGACTCTGATTAAGCGAGTCGTGGCCACGGAGGGCCAGGTGGTGGACTTTGATAATGAACTGGGCGAGCTTATAGTGGATGGACAGGTGGTAAGCGGAGAAGTATACGGCACCAGGAACGGCATTACCTTTGCGCCGGAAAATATGGACGACACTATGGATTTCCCTCAAACTGTACCGAAGGGTTGTGTCTTTGTGCTGGGAGATCATAGGGATGATTCCACTGACAGCAGGAAACTCTCAGTGGGCATGGTGGATAGGCGGAATATTCTGGGGCGTGTAGTCTTCAACTTATATCCAATGTCGAAGATTGGCCCGGTGGGGTGAGTAAATTGGAGCAAGAGAACACAAATGCGGCCCGGCAAATTCAATGGTTCCCCGGCCATATGGCGAAAACCAGGAGAAAGATAACAGAGGACTTAAAGCTGGTGGATATCGTACTGGAGTTACTGGATGCCCGCATCCCAGCAAGCAGTTCTAATCCTGTGCTACGGGAAATAATACAAAATAAGCCCAGAGTCGTAGTGCTGAATAAAAGCGATTTGGCTGACCCCAAGCAGACCATGCGCTGGATTGCAAAATACAGAGAACTAGGTCTGAGCGCAATCCAGGTGGAGAGCAAAACGGGCAAAGGATTACCTGCGCTGTACCGAGCTGTACGCGAGGAATTGAAGGAACAAATTGCCGGTTGGGAGCGCAAGGGGATGTCTGGCCGGCCGATCCGCGTGATGGTATTGGGAATACCCAACGTGGGAAAGTCGTCTATTATCAACCGTATGCTGATTGGCGGCGGCGCGGGCAGAGCAGAGGTGCGGGACAAGCCCGGTGTAACAAGGCAGAACCGATGGTTCACTATAGGCAAAGGCTTCGAGCTGTTGGACACGCCTGGGGTGCTCTGGCCAAAATTTGAAAACCCGATAGTTGGGGAACGTCTCGCCTTTACAGGCGCCGTAAAGGACGAGATACTGGACACAGAAGGATTAGCGGGAAGGCTACTGGAGGTCCTGTCGGGGCTCTATCCTCAGTCCCTGGAAAACAGGTATAAACTTAAACTTTCCAATAAACATTTGGCCGGCCATGAGCTTTTAGAATTAGTTGGCCGAAAGCGTGGTATGTTGATTTCAGGCGGAGAGATAGACACGGACCGGGCAGCAATCACGGTGCTCGACGAGTTTCGCGGCGGTAAGCTGGGAGCTATATCCTTGGAGTGGCCATGATTGACTGGTATGAGTATCAGCGGAAAGCTGAAGAAAAAGGATTTTTCACAGTATGCGGGATCGATGAAGCCGGGCGAGGACCTTTGGCCGGACCCGTATGCGCGGCAACTGTTATCATGCCATTAGGCCTTGAGATAGATGGATTGAACGACTCAAAAAAGCTCAGTGAAGTAAAGCGGGAAGCTCTGTTTGATGTGGTAAAGGAAATGGCCCTGTCCTATGGCATTGGCTGGGCCAGCGAACAGGAGATAGACGAATATAATATATTGCAGGCCACTTTCCTTGCTATGCGCAGGGCCGTGGAGGCTATGCCTATATGTGCGGATTACGCTCTTGTGGACGGCAATCGTATGCCGCCGCTGGCTATTCCCGGAGAAACTATAGTTAAGGGCGATAGTAAATGTGCTTGCATTGCGGCGGCGTCTATACTGGCAAAGGTGAGCCGGGACCGGCTGCTTAGGGAGTGGGATACACAATACCCGGAATACGGCTTTGCTAAACATAAAGGCTATGGCACCAAGGCCCACTACGAGGCTATAAATAAGTATGGCATTTTGCCTGTTCACAGAAGGAGTTTCCTCAAAAACTTAGGTAAAAAATAGATGGAAAGGTCCATATAATGGCTCAAAACACAGGCCCCGCAGGAGAAGATTACGTTGCTCGCTGGCTGGAAAAGCAGGGATTCGGTATTGAGGTGAGAAACTATCACTCTCGGTTTGGTGAAATTGACATTATTGCAAGGAACTCTCAGTATATTGTATTTGTAGAAGTTAAGACCCGGGAGAGCGGTTCTATGGTATCTGCTGTGGAAGCCGTTACCATGAATAAGCAGAGGAAAATTCTGTTAACTGCACAGTTATACCTACAGAAAAGCCCATGCGCTTTACAGCCGCGATTTGATGTGGCGGCTGTTACTACACTGCATGGAGATCCTATGGGGTTACAATACTTTGCCAATGCATTTTGAGACTGAGAGGGAAATTTTATGCGCTATTTTGATTTGCACTGTGATACTATGACTGAATGCTGTGTCAAAGACAAACATATTGACAAGAATGATCTCCACATAGATTGCCAGCGTGCTGCTGAGTTTGACACTTATATACAATGTTATGCAGTATGGATACCAGATAATTTACGTGGAGGCGCGGCGTTTCATCGTTTTCAGCAGGTGGCGGAACGCTTTTCTGAGGAAATCCTGCATCATGAACAGGCAATGTATCAATATAGAACTTTGGAAGACTTAGCGCACAGTGATAGCAGGCACTGCGCGGTCCTCACAGTGGAAAATGCCGCAGCATTGGGCGGCAGACTGGAAAATATTGCTGAATTTGCCCAGTTTGGTGTGAAGCTGTGCAGCTTGACATGGAACGGAGAAAATGAACTGGGCCGGGGTGTACGTGCGCCGGGGAATGGCGGGATCACTCCCTTTGGACGGCAAGTGGTTAGGGAACTGGAGAAGAACCGAATCGTTGTCGACCTGTCCCATGCCAGCCCGGAACTGTTTTATGATGTGGCTTCTATATCTGAAAGACCTATTGTCGCCACCCATTCCAACGCAAAAAAAGTCTGCAGACATACAAGGAACCTTACAGACGAGCAGTTTGATATTATACGCTTGTCCGGCGGTTTGGTTGGACTTAACCTTTATAAAGGCTTTTTAAACGACGAGCCGGATAGGGCCGCTGTGACCGATGTACTGCGCCATGCAGAACACTTTTTATCCCTTGGCGGTGAAAATACGCTTGCTATCGGCGCGGATTTGGATGGCGGTGAAAAAAATGATTTTGTGGTATCAGGTTTGGAGGAGGTTCCAGAATTGATGGAGATGTTCCTTAGGCATAACTATTCGGAAATGCTTGTCGACAAGATTTTTTTTAAAAATGCAGATGACTTTTTTAAAAAGAAAGATTTATTTTGACATTGAGAGAAATATGCGCTATTATTTAGTAGTAAAATAAAGCGATAGGGTGATAAAGATGCAATATAAGAGTACCAGGAATTCTAAACTCCGATTGGACGCTTCGCAGGTGATAGCCCAGGGAATCTCTACAGAAGGCGGGCTGTTCGTGCCGGAAAGCCTGCCCAATGTCAAAATCGACCTGCCAAGACTGTCGAACCTGGACTATCAGGGCCTTGCAAAAGAGATATTTAAACTTTTTTTGACGGATTTCACAGAAGAGCAGATTAACCATTGTGTAAAAAATGCCTATGAGCCGGAAAAGTTTGGCGGCGAACCCGTAAAGCTGGTCAGCTTGAAAGGGGACTTAGGGCGCAGGCACATCTTAGAACTGTGGCACGGCCCTACATGTGCCTTTAAGGACATGGCCCTACAGGTTTTACCACACTTCTTAACGGTTTCATTGTCAAAATCAGCAGAGAAAAAAGAAGCGGTCATTCTGGTTGCCACCTCCGGCGATACGGGCAAGGCTGCCCTGGAGGGATTCCGTGACGTGTCGGGAACCAGGGTTTTGGTATTCTATCCCCAGGCTGGGGTAAGCCCCATGCAGAAACGGCAGATGGCAACCCAGGAGGGCGGCAACGTGGGGGTCTGCGCTATAGAAGGCAACTTTGACGATGCCCAGGCCGCAGTTAAGAAGATATTTACCGACGGCAACATTAAAGAGGTTTTGGATAAGCACGGTTTCATGTTTTCCAGCGCCAACTCAATAAACTGGGGGCGGCTGCTCCCACAGATCGTCTATTACTTTTATGCCTATTTCCAAATCTGTAAAGCTGACAAGCTTACTGTTGGCAATCCCATAAATGTGGCTGTACCTACCGGCAATTTTGGAAACATATTGGCGGCCTACTACGCCCGGGAAATGGGCCTGCCTATTAAGAAGCTGATATGTGCGTCTAATGCGAACAAGGTGCTGACGGACTTTATCAATACAGGAATATATGACCGCCGCAGGGAGTTTTATGCGACCTCCTCGCCGTCTATGGACATTCTGATCTCCAGCAATCTTGAACGCTTATTATATGCCCTCCTTGGTGAGAACAGTGAAGTCCTTTCCAACTGGATGGAGCAGCTGTCAAGGGAGGGTCATTACAAAGTGGGGGACGATGTTCGTGAAAAGGTGCGGGAGCTTTTCTTCGGCGGCTTCTGTAATGATTCAGCTACAGCTCAAACTATCCGAAATACCTGGCGGGAGGACAACTATCTTGCCGATACACATACTGCGGTGGCTCTTGATGTATACCGGCAGTATGTCGAGTCCAGCGGAGACAACTCTACCCCCACTGTAGTCGTTTCCACGGCCAGCCCATATAAGTTTGTAGGCAGCGTGCTAAGCGCATTGGAAACTTTGGAGAGTACGGAGGAATTTGAGAATATTCTCCGGCTCGAATCCATAACGAATACCACGGCCCCCGCACAGTTGAAAGCTTTACAGCATAAACCTATACGTTTTGACGCAGTTATTAAAGCTTCCCAGGCTGCCGGCTATGTGTTGGAAGCCCTAGGGATAGGTGAATAAATATGTCAGTTTTTGTCATCGCGGATCTACACCTGTCTCTGGGAACGG